>ENA-ORXR01000358-ORXR01000358.1-marine-metagenome-genome-assembly--contig:-NODE-358-length-66246-cov-9.246505_pt1 | contig 66246 bp, 60 predicted proteins | sample MGYA00237866_ERZ511479 | MGnify/ENA metagenome assembly ERZ511479 | reverse complement strand
GTTGCCAGGTGTAAGTACTCTCATATCCCAGCGAGTTGGTGATCATCGTCTGCACGACCTCACCGTTAGCCACGGCCCCTGCGTCCGGGTATACAAGCGTGACTCTCTCCACTCCGCCTGCATGCTCTGATGAGTTCGCACGTCCCTCTGCATCGTAGGACCACGTCGCAAAGCGCACGCCGGTCCGGTCTGTCAGTCCTGTCAGGTGATGGGGATAGAGCTCGTTTTCATAGTGATACTCCCGCGTGGTCTCATCGGGGTAGCGCACACGCGTCAGATTCCGGTTGTGGTCGTAGTCATAGCCGATCTCGCTTCCGTCCGGCAGCGTCACGCTTTCCAGATAGCCCGTCGCGGTCGTGAAGCGGTTCTTCTCGAAAGAGGGCAAGGACACGGCGCGACCATCCCCGGAATAGCGGAAGGTCAGTGTGCGCCCCGTTTCGTCCGTCACCGTCGAGAGACGTCGGCTCCGGTAATACAGCTTCAACTCTCGCTGGTCCGGCCAGTCTATGTGCACCAGAAAGCTACCATTGAACGTCAGCGTCCGGCCATCCGGCAGGTGCCAATGGTGACGCTCGTTCGCATAGCTGAGGTAGCCATGGTTGGGTTGAGTTGCGCGAAGCAGCGGATGGCCACTCTCATCCGTGCCCTGTTCGGTGAACCGCAAACTTCCCCCGTTACTCTGCACGACTTCACGACTGCCGTTACCGGCATCAAACAGACTCACCGCGTAGCTGTGGTGCCAGCCCTGGCCCAGACCGCGGTTACTCCCGCTGTTGCCGCTGTTGTACATGCGCTTCAATGACAGCATCGCACCGGGGATCTCGAAATCCACCTCGCGCTGGTGCTTGTTGCCCGTCATCAGATCGATCGGATTACCGACACCCGTGTTGGGCAGGTTGCCACCCGGCGCACTGCCAACGTCACTTTCCAGCTCACAGCTGCCGCCACCGGTGCCACAGCCCGGCCCAGGGTCATCGACGCCGGGAATAGGTGAACTTTGTGGAGCATCCGCACCCGGAATCGGTGAACTCTGTGGATCACCTGCGGGGTTCGATCTTGGCAGATCCAACCCCTGGGCCAGAACTGTCTGCTGTGGTAGCAGCATCGCCGATAGCAACAGCAGTGATGCGATATGCATGCGTAAGTTCATCATCGAGGGGCCCATCAGCAGCTGCCGTTTTCATCACCAGGGGCGACAAACAGGTAAATCTCTCCACTTGCCTCGAGCCCGGCAAACAGCCCGTTGCCACTTCGAAGACTGAGGTAGGGGATATACATTTCCCCATCAGGGTCGCGCGAACGGGCGCCTGACCATAAGTGCAGAATACTTTGCAGGCCCTGTACTATTACCGCCCTCGTACGGACAGTATGATCCTGCTCATTCGCGGGCCCATAAAAGCCGCCGAACGTACAAGACAATCCATGGTGATGCCATCAGAACCCCGAACAAGGCTGGCATGATCCATGAGTTTCGCATTCCCGTAAGGGTATTCTTGAAAAACACAGCAGCGTGAACGGCTATTTCGGAAAAAGGTGCTCCAGTGAATATGGAGAACAAAACGCCTATCAAATAGAGCGACAGGAGCGAACTGATACTGGAAAATATCATCACTCGTACTGGTGTAAATGATTCCAGTTTCTGCCGGGTCAGCTTCAGAATCAGGTAAAGGTAGAGGGGCTGTAACGAGGCGTAGCGATATCCGAGAACAAGCACAGTAAGACCAACCCACTCGGACATCCAGTCAGAAGTACCATACAAGACTGGCGCAATTGCACTGAACAACAGCAGAATTGCAATATCGACAAGAACTATTGAAAGCGTGAGCTTGAATGTTCCAACAGCTGGCTTCATCGAACGCGATTTGCCTCGACCATATATTCCCCCAGTATTATTCGATGATTGATATTTCCAATATCAAAGCGAATACCTTGATCGGTAAATTGAGTCTGGATAGCATCCTCGATAGTATCATTCGATGGATTCATTGCAAGATCGTCCAATATCGAATCCCGGTTGAAAAGCGAATTTATATCGCCATATACATCATCCCGTTCGCCAGCCGGACGTCCATTGAAATAGTCAGCACTGATTGCTTCGAGCGCCTGCTGTTCATAGCGCACCATCATCATTGACCTCGCCTCGATGCGTTCCTCTTCGGTTGGCGCTACCAGACACACATCGTAGACGAATCCGCCGCCGATCATCGTCAGGAAGGTGTCCAGATTGTGCACACCAAGTTCGAGTCCGGCATATTCCAGGTATTCCCTCGTCGCATCATCGTATATCAGGCCAGTACCCGGGATCTGTATTGCTCCCAATGCGTCATAGCGATTCACTTGCGAAGCGGCAAGAAACCAGTCCGTTCGTGTCGCACCCGGGTGCGTCTGCATGACCTCGTGTGCCCAGGAATAGAACCTCGAACGATCATCGAAATCGGCCAGTTCGGTTTCTACATACTCTCTACGCTCATCGACTGTCATGGCCAGAAGTCGATCGATCAACTCATCCGAATCAGCACCACTTGGCCGAAAGAACGGAAACAGGCCCAAAGGGTCGGTTGCATTGAGGGGTGAGCCTGACACATACGCATACAGATTCTTTCCGCCGGCCAGCCCGATCGGATCGGCCGTCAGATATCGTCCGGTATCCGGATCATAGTCACGCAGATAATTATAATGAGTACCCGTCTCTGCGTCCTCGTACTGGCCGGGCAAGCGAAGCCGGAGATCGACAAGCTCGGTTGAAACATGGGCCCGACCGAATGGTGAATAGTCCGCTTGCCAGACAACGCTACCGTCGTCTGCTGTCATCAACCGTGGTGTGCCTAGTTCATCCGTGTGTATTGCATGAAGCGTATCTCCCTCGAGCCTTGCGATCGGCCGATGGCCATCAAGGTAGAGGTACTGGACGTCGATGTTGCCGAACTCGTCGGCCTCGGCGGCAACGGCATTTTCTTCGTAGAGGAAGTATGTCGTTGTCGGTTTACGGCCGGCAGCATGAACGACCTTTTTAACGCGCTCACCAAAGGCGTTGTAGACATACGTCGCAATGAGTCCGCCGCCCCGTCGAACTTCCGTTGGTCGTCCGCCTGCATTGTAGGTGTAGTCGATCTCGCCAATCGCTGTCGGCGAACCCGACTGATCATGCCGATAGCGGGTTTCGGTGCGAGAAATTGCATCGGCACTTTCAAGTAGTCGATTGCCCTCTCCCGGATCAGGGTAGGCGTAGCGAACAATTTCCGGATCGTCGTGTAGGGAGGACTTCATCAGACCCGTGCGGTTGCCGATCGAGTCGTAGGTGTACAAGTAGCGGCCTGACAGAGTATTCGCGGAGACGAGGCGACCACGCGAGTAGGCATACCGTCGTTCTTTCCCGTTCTCCTCGATGGCGACGATCCGACCTGCATCGTCGAAGGTGTACCCAAGGGCAAGGGTATCGCCGATCTCGATACGCTTTATTTCGCCGTTCGGCGCGAACGCCTTCTGCGTCCGAATGCCGTTGCCCGCCAGGTACCCGGCCTCGCCGTCACGGGAATCAAGATCGACTTCAGCGACCACCGTTTCAGTGTTCAGTCCAAGCCATCGTTCACGGACGATCGAGCGTAGCGCCCCGCGGTTTGCTCCCTCGTCGTGGTAGTGATAGTGCAGGCGCTGTCCATCAGAAAGCCGCTTCGCTATCAGGCGGCCACGCTGGTCATAGTCGTAGCCGGTCTCGAACGTCAAACCGTCGATCTCCCGAACATGCCGGACCATGCGTCCATCGATGTCGTAGCTGAATCGTTCGGTGGTCATTCCGTTCGTGACGCTGCGCAACGTGCCGGTCGCGTCGTCCCAATCCCAACGTGAAACGCTGTCGGCGTCTTCCCTTTTGACCAATCTACCCGCCGCGTCGTATTCGAACAGCATGCTATCGCCACTTTCGTATCGCGCTTCGATACGATTTCCAGCGGCGTCGTGCATAAAATCGACACGCCCGGTGTCGGGTGAATCGGTCATGACGGTTCGACCGAAGTCATCGACGGGATCAACCGTGACGTTGCCACGCGCATCTTCCAGCCGTACCGAACGACTTGTTGCGGCAAGCGTCGTACTCATTTCTGTTCCATCCGCTCGCGACGTCCTGATCAGCCGCTCGGTCGCATCGAGAGCCAGCCGCGTAGTCGCACCACTCACAGGCTCGCTGACGACCGCGCCCAGGCCATCGGCGCTCCAGTCGACGTTTATCGCACGCGCCGGCGAATCCTCATGTTCGCCCGCACGTGTGACAACTTTCGATATCCGACCCCATGCGTCAAACAGCGTCTCGATCGAACGGATCGTCGATCCGTCGTGTCCTGACGTCACTCGATGCGTCTGCCGGCTCTCGTCGTCGAGCACTCGCCGGGTCTCACGACCCAGGTCATCTGTCACGGAGATCAGTCGGCCTGCCGTATCGTACGACAACCCCGTGTGACGCCCGTCCGTGTCGATCATCGCCAGAAGGCGTCCTTCGGCATCACGTTCGTAACGGACCACCAATCCCGCGCGACGTACCGACGCGATATTTCCAGACAGATCACGCTCGAGCGTGACCGGAGTTCCGACGCCGTGCCGAAACTCGACCGGCAGACCTTGCTCGTCAAAACGGGAGAAGTGCAGTGACAGGCTTGCCGGTGGGTGGATCGCTACCAGGCGCGATTGCTCGTTCCAGGCCAGGCGCGTCGTATCGTCTACATCCGTACGCGGCCCATCAAATGCGACGAGCTGGCCCCGGTCATCGTAGGTCATTGTCGTCGCCCGCTCGATCGGACGGAATTCGGCGGGGCTTCGATCACTACGGCGCTCACCGTCCGTTCGGCTCATCCCCATGACCGGTGCATACCCACGTTCGACTATCCGTACCGGCAGCTGTCTCTCGTTGCGCTCTATCTCCCTGACCCGCTCACCTTGCGGGTTGATGCTCGGTAAATGGATTCTTGCCGGCAACAGATGATCCGCATCGTATTCGCGCCTTTCAGCCAATGAGCGATTTCCCAGCGAGTCGATCCGGTAGATCTCGCTGATACGCCCGTTTGCGTCGTACCCGTACTCCATCGTGTGCTGCCATGCCGCGCTCCCGCCGGCGACGACAGAGCTGCTCGACAGGCGCCCGTGCTCGTCATACGTGTACGCATACCCTGTTCGCGGACACGTGACACACCCCGCCCCGCTCGTCGACAACAATCGCGCTCGTCCGTCGTCCCCGGGTTTGAGCCAAGTGAACACGCTCTCATCACCGAGCGAATTCGCTACCAGTGTCTCTACCACTTCTCCGCTATCGACTCGCCGTCGATCCGGATACGTGAGTGTGACCTTCTCTGCTCCTCCAGCATGCTCGGACGAGATCGCCCGTCCTTCCTCGTCATACGCCCACGTCGCGAAGCGCACCCCGGTCCGGTCCGTCAAGCCACTCAAGTGATTCGGCCAGCGTCCGTCCTCATAGTGGTACTCCCGCACTGTGCCATCCGGGTGGCGAACCCGGGTCAGGTTCTGTCGCTCGTCATAGTCATAGCCGATCACACTGCCGTCGGGCAGGGTCACTTCGCTCAACATTCCCGGCTGCGGCCGGTAGCCCTCATGGTCGAACCCCACCAGGCCACGTCGACCTGCGCTGTAGCGGAAGCGCAAGCTTCGGCCGGTCTCGTCGCTAACGCTCGCGAGTTTTCGCTCGCGATACTTCAGCAACAGACGGCGCTGATCGGGCCAGTCGATCTCGACCAGGAAACTGCCCCGGAAACGCAGTCGACGACCGTCGGGAAGTACCCAATGATGCTCGTCTTCGACGAGCACCACATGGCCATGATTCGATGCCGTGCCGCGGAGGAGCGTCTGTCCGTCTTCGTCCTCGCCGGCGGGCTCGAAGCGCAGCCGCTGGCCATCGCTCTGCACGATTTCGCGCGCACCGTTACCTGCATCGAAAAGCGCTACGCTGTAACTGTGCCGCCACGCCTGACCAAGCCCGACGTTGTACTCCGCATTCGCGCTGTCGTAAACACGCTTGAGGACCAGGGCACTGCCCGGTATCGAGTGGTCAACCTCGTTCTGCCGCTTGCTACCATCAAACAGGCTGATCGGATTACCAACGCTGCTCTGCGGCAGGTTTCCTGAAGGCGCACTGCCAGGATCACTGGAATTGCTCGATCCGCCACAACCCGGTGTGCCCGGCTCGTCCGGACCCGCATCACAACCCGGATCAAGCGGTGAAGAAGGGTCGCTTGCCTGTGCATTTACCGTAGCCGTCGTGGATACGATGACAAGCAACGCCATGAGCCGCACCATGCGCTCGATTCCCGTCCGATCGAGCGCACGACAACCTGAACCGGGCTTTCGCCCGATCCTCAGCATATTGGCGACGACGGCGGGTCTTGCTCATCGTCTGGAAAAGGGAATCCGGTTGGCGTCGGCTCGTCGATTGCACACTCTCCGACGTTACTGACAAGGACAGGGCTTGAACCGAGACCATCGTCACCGCAGTCGGTGCCGTTACCCGGACCATCCGGTACCAGGGAATCCGGACTCGTCGGGTCGGACGTATCGGCCGGATCATCCGGTACACCACTGACGACAGCCGGCGCATTGGCCAGCTCGATAGATTCCTTCCACGCCTCCGATTGCATCCGTACCGTCGCCACCGACTTGATCGGCAAGCGGCCCGCCGCATAGAACAGGGCATTCTCGGGATCGATGACCGTCAGCGCGCCCGTCAGGAGCTTCGATACAAGCGGCACCTTCAATTCGAAGCCGTGCGTGACCTCGATCTTCAGGAGATTCGCGTCGCGCAGTGTCAGCCCGGGCGTGCCCGCACCGGCCGACGCATTCTGATGGCGGAGATGGCTGTTGGGAATGACCGTCCGGTTGTCGTGCTCGAGGCTTGGCTTGCCCCAGGCATCGAAGGCCTCGATCGTCGGATTGAGAATCTCGAGCCGTGTCGGCGGGGCGAGTGAGCCATCGAGATTCACCGGCGACTCGAGCTCGATCATCGATCGCGCGATCGCGTTGGCGACCATCTCTGTCGACCCGTCGCCACCGTAGATGGCGCCGAGGCGCGCACCGAGCTCACGACGCATCGGCCCCGGCTGCGCGTGTCGCGTGGCGCCTGCCCGAGCCGCCTCGAAGGTGGCATAGTTCAGCGTGGTCTTGCCGTGATAGACGAGCCCTGCCTGCACCGTACCGAGACCGATCAGCATGAGGATCGGCGCGATCGTGATGAACTCGGCCATCGAGGCGCCGCGCTGTCGCGTTGCCGTTGATTCTCGAACCATCCTCTGTTCCTCCCGCCAGACGCTCATTCGCCAGTCAAACTCGTTCAACGCGCGCCGCTAGGCGTCGCCCCTTCCTCGAAACGTCCGTGAACAAGCTTGCCGAGAACGTCCATGCGTTGCTCGATGAGCAGGCGCGCGGGATCGTCGGACCGCAATTGCGATCGCGCTCTACCCATCGCTGACTGCGCGTTCAGGAGATAAGCCGTGGACAGGTTGAACCACGGCTTCGGTTGCTCGGCGTCATGCGTCAACGATGTTTCAAAGGCGTGAATGGCGCGGTCATAGGCGCCCTGCTGAGCATAGGTATTACCAAGGCGGAACCAGGCGTAGGCGTCGCGGGGCACCTCTTCGGTCAACCGCTGGTAATCGCGCACAGCGTCGATCCAGCGACTTTCCCGATAGGCACGGTCAGCTTGCCTGGACAACTCGAAGACTGCGCTGGATTCTGCCGGCGCAGACTCCACTGCAGGAGCCGACGGTGCTGATACGCATCCACCGGAGACGACAGCGGCGGCAAGCAAGGTTCCGCAAATGACCCTCTTCATGTCCAGCTTCCGGTGGAGGTGGTGAGCACATCACCGGTGGCGAGTTCGAGCCGCGTGATTGCTCCTTCGGCCATCTCGATGACCGCATGCGCTCCGCGGCAGTATTCCCAGCGTCCGGGTTGAACGGCAAGGCACTTCAGTACGACGCCCCTTCCGTCCAGAAAGACGACGTCGATCGGAACAGGCATTCGCCAGGTCTGGATGGCATTGCACGGTCGAATGATCAGTGCCTCATCCGGGCCTAACGGTAGCGAACCATGCAGACCGCGCAGTCGGCGGAAGAACGTGTTGGCGTCCCGTGCACGAAGCAGGAAGCATCCTTTACGTGCAATCTGCACACGTTCTGGCTGCACACGTTCTGTCTGCACACTTGCTGTCTGCACGCTTGCTGTCTGCACGCTTGCTGCCTGCACGCTTGCTGCCTGCACGTCTGCCGTCATCTCACAGGCCGCTTTCGCAAGGGCGGCCCCCCTCGTGGTGGCGACAACCAGGCTGGCAGCCGAACGAGGCGAACAGCCGATCGAGTCCCGGCCTGGCGTCGACGTTGTCATCGATCTGCTCCGGTATCGAGTGCTACCGGTTCATCTTCACGCTCCGCAACGACTTCGATGCTTGCGCTCGCCGTCACACCATCGACAAACGCAAATACCTCGCCGCGAAAAGGACAGGACAGGTTGATTCGCAGCAACAGCGCACGATCGCCCCCGTAACGACCGGTCGACACACGAGCGATACTGTCGCCACTACCGCTGACCAATTCATCGTCGTCGACCACGCCATTGCTGTTGCCATTGTGATCATCGTAGAGCGCAAGGGCTGGAAGTCCCACGAACGTGTTTTCGGCCCAGTCGACGTAGACACTCACCTCGGCGTCGCCGATCGGAGATCCCTGACCGTCAGTCAACGCCAGCACTATCGGTTGATCGGTATGGTAGTCCGGGTCGAACGGGCAGCTCCCGTTTTCGTTGGTGCGATCCTGCACCGTTATCGAACGCTCGGGCGGCGACATGGAAAGCTGAGCACCGATGGGCAGTTGTTCCGGTTGACAGGCACCGAGAAGTGCCATGCCAGCGAGTGCAGCGGCAAGCCGAAGCAGGACTGTGGTTGCGTTTTTCATGAGCAGCGTTTTTCCGTGGTCCCTGTGACTATTCAGCACGTACGCGACGTTGTGGCCGTTCATGATCCCGGCCAGGTATAGGCCCACACCAGCGGTGCCCAGGTGATGATGCCCTCCTGCAAGGCCTTGCTCAGTACAAGGAAGGTCAGCACGATGAAGGTCGTCGGAAAGATGAACATGACCAGAGGGCCGAGCAGCTTTACCGGCGCTTCCATGGCGAGCTTCTCTGCGCGCAGGAAACGCTCGGTGCGCAGTTGCTCGGCCTGAGCACGCAACAAGGGGCCCAGACTCGAGCCCGTGCGTTCTGCCTGAATCAGACTGCTGACAACATTCTGCACCGGTCGACTACCCGTGCGTTCGGCCAGATCGCGCATCGACTCGGCGCGCGTCTTGCCCGCACGGATATCGCGAAGTACGCGACTGAGCTCACGACGCAAGGGCGAATCTGACGATTTCTGCACCGCCTGGGTCATGCCGCCGGTGAGATTGCTGCCGGCTTCGACCGCCAGGGTGATGATGTCGAGATAGAACGGCAGCTCGCGGATGATCGCGGCGCGCCGGGACACACCAGCTTCACGTAACCAGAGCTCCGGGTAGAAAAATCCCGCGACGCCCGCGACCAATGCGAAAGCGAAAGTATTCATGTCAAGGGCGACACCGACAATCAGCACGCCAACGCCAAAGAGCGCAGCCGAGACGATCTTCGCGGCGACAAACTGTACCGCCGAGATGGAGTACTCCACCCCGCCCTGCTTCAAACGCAAGGTCGTCGTCTGCCGGTGCGCATCACTGACGAATCGGCCGGCGTAGTGCTCGACCAGCAAGATGAACGGCCAGACGACACGAAAGCCTGCTGCCGGTCGATCGAGAAATTGCCGGTCCTCGTCCGGGACGCCTCGAAAAACGACCCACGACTGCCAGAACATCACCGCGACAAACAAGCCGATGGCACAACTGATGATGAGGATGCTCATGTCAGATTTCTATCTTGACAATCTTGTTGATCATGATGCTGCCGACGATCTGCATGACGATCATGACGGCAAGAAAACACCAGCCGAGCAGACTGCTGAAGATCGGTTGCATTGCCTCTTTCTCGATAGCCAACAGCGCGAACATGATCAGAAACGGCAAGGCCGTCACTACACGTCCCTGCAGGACACCTTGTGACGTCAGCGCCCTGACCTTGCCCTCCATCTCGAGCTTCCGGCGAATTGTCACCGAGAGTCTTTGCAGTATCTCCGCAAGATTGCCGCCGACCTCTTGCGAGATGAGTGCTGCCGAGATCACGAGATCCATCTCCTCGCTCTGCACGCGCTCACCGAGATTGTCGAGCGCCTCTTCCAGTCGAGACCCCAGGCGTTGCTCACGCAGCAGCAGACCAAACTCCTGTCCGAGTGGTCCTGTTTCCTCTTCGACCATCGATTGCATGGCGCTAGTGAAGGTCGAACCAACGCGCATGGCACCCGCGATCTGCGCAAGGGCATCGGGCAGCGCCTCGTTGATGTGCTTGCGACGTCGCTTGGCCAGCTGCTTGAGCAACAAGCGCGGCGTCACAGCCACGACCGCAAGTCCGATCAACGCGATGATGATGCCCTGCCCGAAGACCAGTAACGACACCGGCACACCGACCAGCGCGATCACGTAGAAAACAACCAGACGCCGTGTATCGGCAAACAGGAACAGTCCGCGAAGCTTGGATTCCGTCGACGACGCAAGTGACTGCGAATGTGTCTCGAAGGCCTCCGTACTCGAACTCATCAGCACGTAACCAACCAGGACAAGGCTGACGAAGACGAGCGTCATGATGAACATCAGAATCATCGTCAGAACCCCACCGCCGCACTGAAGCAATCGAGATCGACATCGATGCCGATATCGCGCAGTTCCTCGTAGAAGGTCGGGATGGCGCCGCTTGGTTTGAAGCCTCCGCGTACCCGGCCATCCTCATCCACGCCCTTCTGATCGAACAGGAAGATATCCTGAAGCTGCACAGTGCCGGATTCGACGCCGACAACTTCGGTGATACGCGTGATCTTTCGCGAGCCACAATGAAAGCGGGTCTGCTGAATGATCACGTCAACGGCCGACGCCACCTGCTCGCGAATAGCGCTGACCGGGAGGTCCATGCCAGCCATCAGCACCAGAACTTCGAGACGCGAGACCACGTCGCGCGGGTTGTTGGCGTGGATCGTTGTCAGCGAACCGTCGTGGCCGGTGTTCATGGCCTGGAGCATGTCGAGCGCCTCGCCACCACGGCACTCACCGACCACGATTCGATCGGGACGCATGCGCAGTGAATTGCGGACGAGATCACGAATCGGCACGGAGCCCTTGCCCTCGAGGTTCGGCGGTCGCGATTCCAGTGATACGAGGTTCGGTTGATTGAGCTTGAGTTCGGCCGCATCCTCGATGGTCACGATGCGATCGGTTTCCGGGATGAAGTTCGACAACACGTTGAGCAGCGTCGTCTTCCCCGAGCCCGTGCCACCGGAGACGATGATGTTCTTGCGCATCTCCACACAAACGCGCAGGAAGTCGACCATCGCCTGATCAACCGAGTTGTATTTCACCAGATCGTCGAACACGAGACGATGCTTGGGGAATTTCCTGATCGTCAAACTTGGTCCCTTCAACGCGAGCGGTGGAATAATCGCGTTGACACGAGAACCATCCTTCAGTCGCGCGTCGACGATCGGACTGCTTTCGTCGATACGCCTTCCCAATGGGGTGATGATGCGTTCGATCACCGAGTAAACGGTTCGTTCGCTGGTGAACTGGAAGCGCGACTTCTCGAGCTTCCCGTCTTTCTCCACAAAAATCTCGCGATGGCTGTTGACCATGATCTCGGTGACGCCTTCGTCTTCGAGAAATTGCTCCAGCGGTCCGAGTCCGACGGACTCGTTCAGCACGTTCAGTTCGAGCACTTCTCGATCCAGTGTCGACGGAAGCTGATCTTCGAGCGAGCGGATGATGCTACCGATCAACGCGATGGACTCCGTTCGTAACTCCGCGTCGGACATCCTGCTTACGTCCTTGCGTCTGAGGTCCATCTGTTCGAGCAGTTGCTCGTGCACGATCGCCCCCCAATACGTCAGTGCGTCCTCGACGGCCACTTGCTCCTGACTGATCTCGTCGACTTCTGCCAGCCCTGGATCGGGTGCTGCTACCGAAGAATCGGGCGTGAATTCGACGAGCGGATCCTCGTGACTCAGGGCCGTATCGGTATCGACAGCCGGATCGACCACGTCCTGTAACGTCGTTTGCGCATCGTTCGATCCCTTTTCGTCACGTCGCCCGCCAAAGCCCAGCGCGCGCAGCATCGAGCGCGGGCGCGGCTTGTCCTTGTCCGGGCGGTCCGCAAGCCTTTCACTCTTGTCGTCAGGCTCCTTCCCTGTCGGGACGGCTTGCAGTTTCCTGACACCGGCGTTGCCTGAATCCTCCAGCGTTCCTCCCTTCACTCTCGAGCGGATGTTGCCGGTCAGGACGATACTGACTTCTCCAACGGCGATCTCGTCGAACTCGCTCAGCGGACCGTGATCGACGACGCGCTCTCGATTGACCCAGCAGCCACTGAGACTGCCGAGGTCGCGGATGTGAATGCCATCGGGCGCGAGACGAAGCTCAGCATGGCGCTTGCCGATCGAGCGGTTGTCCAGCACCAGGTCGTTGTTCCTGGCGCTCCCGATTCCACACACCTCGCCCGTGACGCGAAAGAGCTTTCTGCGTGCAGTACCGATCTGATAATGAAAGTCGAACATCGCCTACTCCATCAATGGCAGTTGTGCACGTGCTTCACGCAGGCGCTCACCGGTATCGTCGAGAATCGTCCGCTCACGACCCACCGGCGCGATCGTCTCGGGTTCGATCACCTCCGGCGTCACGAAGATCACGAGTTCCGTGATGCTCTTTCGCGTGTTCTCCGATCGAAAGAACGCACCGATGACCGGCAGGCGTCCGATGCCCGGAATCCGGTCGATGTCCTTGCTGTCCTCTGAGCTCAGCAAGCCCGAGATGACGATGGTCTCGCCGGAGCGTACGTTCACTTCGGTCTGGGCACGGCGCGTCAACAATCCCGGGGCACCTTGCACACTGACGGCCGGATCGAGCTGGCTGATCTCGGTCTCGACGAAGGTGCGCACGTTGCCCGCGCTGTCGATACTCGGCGCGACGTTGAGCTTGATCCCGTACTCCTTGAACTCGACCGTCGTCTGACCGTTGGAACCGACCGTCGGATAGGGCACTTCACCACCGGCCAGAAAGCTTGCGCTGCCACCGTTCATCGCGCTGAGCACAGGCTCGGCAAGCGTGACGGCATCACCATTGGTTGCGAGGAAGTTGATGCGCGACGTGATGTTCGACGCGATCCCGAAGTAGGTCGAGAACGGTGCAACGCGGTTCGGCAAGTCTCCGAACCCCTCCGTCGCCGGTCGGAACAGATTGCTGCCAATCGCATCACCTGCGGTCGCAAAGCCAGGACCGCTCGTGCTGTCGGACCAATCGATACCCAATCGTCCGAGAGCGCTCTTGCGAAACTCGACCATGCGCACACGCAAGCGAACCATGCGCTCCATCCGGACCCGCGTTTCCGGATCGTTGTCGCCGACCCGGATATTGAAATCCGACTGGGTGGCGTCCTTGTTCCAAAGTCTCAATGAGGTGCTGCCCGCCGACTGTGCGATGACCAGAAGTTCACCCGTCTTCAACACTTCGGCGCGAAGCACCGCGCCATTGCCGATCGCTACCCGCGTCACATCGACCTCGCCGAGCACCTTCACCTCGCCGACAAACATGTCGACATTCTCTTGCTGTACAAACGGCGGCAGCGCTTCACTGGTCTCGCGAGTGTCGTCTGCGTCGGTCGCGGGTGCACTCGCGGCACCACTGCCTTCGGCACCGAACTCACGAATCTCGGGCAGGGCTTCGAGCGGCGCTTTGTCCAGGGTCAGCAACTGCTCGCCGATCGCCTGCCACCCATCCACTGTCGCCGATGCGGCACTCCCTGTCTCTCGAGCATCGACGTCGACTGCGGCAGGCGCTGGCGCCGCGCCCTGCTGCGCCAGCCCTGACCCCCCGCCAAGAAGCGTCTGATCATTGATAGCGCGCCCGGTAGTGCGCTCTGCAGCGGCATCCTCTCCGGCACCGACAACCTGCCACTCTGCCGACTGTTGCTCCGTGTCGGCTGCTATCGGTGCGAATGCAGCAAGCGATAGCGTCGCACCGAGCAAGATTCCTTGAACCTTCATCACGAGCCCCCGATGATGTATTCGATGCCGGGCGGCGGTGCTTTCCGCTTCACGGCAGGCTTCGGCGCAACAGCGGCGAGTTCCGGCACCGGCTCCACGATACCCAGCAGTTCCGACACGTTCATCGCGCCGCTGACCAGCGGCGAGTCATCCTCGGGATTGCGCAACATCGCAGTCAGCTTGCCGACATCCTGAGCCAGGGTGATCTGCTTCGCCTGTTCCGGTGTGACCTGCACAGTGATTGTCGAGAAGGTTCTCTTGCCACCGGCAGCGCTCTTGTCGACGAGTGTCTGTACGCCGGTCGCGATGACATCCAGGCGTTCGATCAAGGGCAGTATTTCCTGCTCGCCGCCCTTGTTGTGAGTCAGTAGCAGATCGACCCGATCCTTCGGTTGCAGAAATCCCGAGATGGAGTTGACCTCGTCGACACGCACCGTCATGGCACGCAGTCCATCAGGTACCTTCCCGCTGAATGTGGGCGATACGCCCCCTTCGAGGTGCGCCCAGAGAAGCGGGCGACCTTCGTCGATGTCGTAGTCGACGCGCTGTCCGATGGCGACATCGAAATTGGATGCATTCACCGCGTTCGAATCGGCAAACCGCTCCGGAATCTCGCGCATGGACAGAAGCTCCTTGCTGACGACTTCGCCACGAACCAGCGCGCGCGTCGGCACGACAACCTGCACCAGTGGCTCCGACTCATCGAGCTGGCCCTTGTAGTAGGCGATCTGCTCCTCGATGTAGTGCTTCGAGTAGTAGACGCCGACCACACCGATGATCAGCGACAACAAGAACATGACGACATTCTTTTTCGGGCGCTTGACTTTCACCTTGAACCGTCCTTCAGACATCGTCCTTCCCTCAATAGTCAGCCTGCGTGTGGATGGAATTCATGGCAGCGAAAGCACGTGTGTTGTGTGCATGTGAAACTTTCTCAGGGCATCGAGCAGAAACTCGAGGGCAGACATCGACTCACCTGCACCGACAGGTACGACGAACAAAGCCATGATCACGGCGAAAGAGACGACGGCGTATTCGATGCTCGCCGAACCGCGCTCACTCGAATGACTTCGACGCAGAGGCAGGTCAGTCATTCGTGTGTACCTCGTTGACGACCGTCAGGCTGCCGTGCTGCGCGTCGCTCGATACCAGCTCCATGCGCGCACCCGAGCGTTCGAGCAAGAGAACCGTCGGGCCGTTATCATCGCTGTCCGACACGAGCTGCCAGCCATCGCGCGCCAGCTGTTCGCGATAGAACGCGGCGACGATACCGGGACGGGCACGCGATGAGATGAGCGTCGTCGTCGACGCAAGCCCGGCGTCATCGGCCGATGTCGTCGAGATGATCTCGCTCCCTGGTGGTAGCGGAGGCGCCGCGACCGCGGGCTCGAGCAGATCGAGCTCGAGTACCGAGAGCAGACCTTCGATGCCGTCATCGGCCTGTCGCAGCTGCACGACGAGATTAAATTCATCTTCGATGCGGCTGATGATCGACCAATCGCCCGCCGCCGATTCAAGATGTCCGGGTATTTCGCTTCCCGATCGCTCGACGACAGGCTCAGACCAGCGCTCGCGATAGAAGGTCAGCGTGTCTTCGATTGTCGCAGCCGATTCCAGAGTTGCAATTGACACCCGGTATCCGTTCTGTAGGAGACCGAGTGCGACAAGCTCACTGTCCGCACCCGACGGCAGCGGAATCGCGTCGAAGATACCGTCATCGGCGGCGATACCTGTGCACACCAGGCTGCTCAATATCGCGGCCACCAGCCGTTGGCGTTTCATTATTCGATTTCCTCGAAGGGTAGCAGCGGACGCTGTGCGCGCTCGCTCGGCGGCAGCGGCTGCATGTCGACGAAGCCGAAGGCGCTGTTACCGTCATCGTCCTTGAAGCTCTTCAGCTCCTTGAAGATCGGCAGTGTTCCCGCCAGCGAAATGGCATCGCCGACGCCGAGCTCGTCGAGCGCTCCGGCCGGCACGAAACTGCGCGTCCGCGTCGCGGCAGCGCGATCATTCGGCGCGCTCCAGCCGTCGCTCATGATCACCGTCGTCTCGTCCAGCGACGAGGCCTCCATCCAGCCGTTGGCTTCGACATCGACATGCACACCGGCACGCAACATCCCGTCACCCGTCACTGCCCAGTCGCCATTGGTCTGGTCATCGATCAGGCCACCAACGCGCTCGACCAACGTACCGATCTCGTGGGCGACGCCTTCTGAAACCCCGTTGGCACCACCGTAGGCACTTCCATACGGCAGGGCGGCAGCCGATGTCTCGTCAATGGCGACATACGTATCGGCCATCGGCCCGCGCTCGGGCGGCGATTCATCCGGTCCCCAGAGCGCATGACTCTCGACCTCGGCAGGCGTGCTCGCCAGCGGAGCGGATGGATCGCGAAAGAACCGTGTCGAGACGTTCACGGGTGCGGCATCACGCGCATCCACAGTCGACTCCCAGGCCACATAGCGGCTTGCCTGTACAGCTGTCTGCTTCATGTCGATGAGCTTGCCGATCATCGGTATGCCGAACATCAGCGGAATCAACGCAACCATCAGTACGGCGAATTCGGTCAAGGCCGCCCCGCGAGCGTGAGCATGGATGCGGGAACATCGGCGGGCGGCGGTGTCACGATGCGTCATCACTTAGTCTCCCCAGGGCAGAAAGTCTTCGACCAGCACGTCATCGGCGTCTTCGCCGTCGAAGTAGTCGTCGAGGATGATCGTCACGATGCGCCGGGTCAGTGCCGCATCGACCTGCGAGGCCCATTCGCCTGCAAATCGATCGATGATGCCCGTCAGGGTGTCGGTCAGCTGATCGGTCAGTTCATCGCGCAAGGCGTCACGCTCGACAATGAGGTCGTCACGCGTTGCTTCCAGCGCCACGACATCCTCGTTTTCCAGGATCGCCAGCCGAATATCTTCTTCGATATCGTCGATCTCGCCTTGTGCCGCCGCCAGGGCGACTTCGAAGGCCGCTGTCGCCGTATCCAGCTCGGTCTGAAAGGCCGTGGCAACATCGATACGGATCTCCTCGAGTCGCTCGCTCAGCTCCTCGGCGTCCTCTTGCAATCCCTGCAGCTGCTGCACGCCCTCATTGTTCTGCACCTCGTCGAGAATCTGTTGCGTGCTTTGACCGATAGAGCTGCTCACGATGCCTGCAATGATTTCCTCTATGGCTTCGTCGATCGCGTCCTCGAGCTCGTCTTCGAGCATGCTCGTGATTTCACCGACCTGCTGCCGGGCGAAGCCTTCGACCAGATCAGCCGAGATGCCACCGCGACTGGCAACGAGGGCTTGCACACTGCCTTCGTCGATGCCATAGGCTTCGGCAAGCGATGAGGCGTAGCCAGGCAGATCGTTACCCGCGCCACCGGTAGTGCCACCGCCCCCATTGCTGTCAGCGCCGCCGTCAGTGTCGTCACCGCCGTCCTCGTTGCCACCAAAGTCCGGTGTGCCTTCATAAGCCGGTGGCGCTGAACCACCTCCATCCTCGGCTGCGCGCAGACCCAGCGCTACCAATCGCTCTTCAAGTGAAACGGGGCCGAGCCGGACATCCCAGTAAGGGTTGTAACCGTTAGCCGCCTCTCGTTGCCTGGCGACTGACGCCGACGTATAAGCCTCCGGCCGTCGGTAGTAGACCTCGGCAACACTCACCGAGGACATCTTGCCCCCCGGTCCGACGATGTCTGTCTTGAACCGATCTCCTGTGATCACATCTTCCGATGACCGCGTATCGGGCAGATCCATGCCCACCTCGATGCGCAATCGCAGTAGCGGGTCGTGGCCCTCGAGTTCGCGTGAGGCGACGCTGAGCGAGCGATAGGCTCGAACACCGCTATAGCCGCTCATCCGGTTGGCGACGGCATCAGCCCATCGCTCTGAAGTCTTGTTTGCGCCGACGAAACTGCATTCGGCCGGCAAGCTCCCAAAGGGATTTCGGCAAATCGACTGGACGATACTTTCACCACCGCTGTTGTTGGCGTAACTCGACGCCCAGCCGATCGGCACCTCGATCTTCTTGGTGCTTCTGAACGGACGCCAGATGCGCGTCTGAAAGGCCATCGTGTCCTTGGCCATCCACTCCCAGCGGGGCTCACCACCGTTGCCCGGCACCATGACCAGTCGGGTATCACCCTCGCGAAAGATCTTGTGCCGTGTGAAGGGCGTCGAGTAGAACCAGAAGGAGTCGAAGAATTCCCAATTGCGCCGATCGGTGAAGTCGTCGCGTGATTCCATGATCACGCCGGCACGCTCACCCATCGCAGCGAGATCATCGGCCTCGAACTCCTCGGTAAAGCTGTTCCATTGATCCAGGTTCTGATAGAGCCCCGCAAGGCTGTAGGCGGTATCGGCGTCAAAACGCGGATCACTTGCCTCGACAACCTTCCTGACCACATCAGGCGTCGCGATGAAACTGCTGACGAACATCGCCTCTTGCGATACTTCGAGTGCGCCGTTGATGATGTCGATGACGGTCACCATCGCATCGGTGATCGGCTGCACGATCTGTTTGACGACCTCCATGACCTGAGCGAATCCGGAGGTGAAGGCATTGACGAACGGTACGCCAGCAAGGACCGTAGCTATGTTGGTCGCGGTCTGATCGGCGTAGGCTACCCAGGAGTTGAGACTGACGGCCTGCGCCATCGAGACCTGATTGGCCACCATTGCGCGGTTGGTATAGGCCTGAAAGTTCATCGCCCGGGCCTGCCAGACCATGCCGCTGTAAGCTGCCGCATCAGCGGTGTTCGCGACTCGCGCCTTGTCAGTCGCCACTTGCCCGGTGTTGAAGAGCACGAGCGCACCGAGGCTGCCAGCAGCCACCAAGGCAAGGCCTAGCGGCAGCGCCTGTCCTTTTTGAGATCTACGCACGGTATGCCTCGTTGCTCGACGAATGAGGAGGGGCGCAATCGGGCGACGACACTCGCCACCCGACTACGCTGTCAGGTCAGCTCGATCAGTAGTTCGTGTAGGTTCCGAGTGACGTCGTCGCAGCCGCGTCGGTATTAGCTGCAGTCGCCGCGTTAGCAGCGGCGGCAAGAGGCACAGAACCATCGCCTCCGACAAGTTCCGTGCCCATCGCAACGAACTGCGACTTGACGGCGTTGCCGAAGAAGCCGACGGCGACCACGGCACCGAGCGCGATCAGCGCGACGATGATGATGTACTCGGTCATGCCCTGGCCGCGAATGCGACGCGGATGACGTGAATGAGTCTTGCTGTAGATCTTCTGCATGATTTATCTTCCGTCTTGACTGCCATTGGGATAAGGGCAGAGCACCTCGATCTCGTCAGACTCAACGAATAAACCAGGCCTGCTACATAGAATTCAATACATCAGGACTGGCACTTCGAAATTTCACTTCGATATCTGACGGCAGACAAGAGCATCTGTCCGGGAACAAAGCTAACGCAGGCATGGATAGCTGGAGCGCGCTGTTTACCGAGCCGGATGGGTACTAGTACCATCGTCCATCCAATCGAGCCCTTACACACGAGCAGATCGCCCCTGCGCTCTATTCGGATTCGACGTAGGCTTCGATTTCAGGCACGCCATTGAACATCTCGCGCTTGTCGACAAGGCGATACCGGGCAGCGGGCTCGAAGTGCCCTGCAGCGTATTGACGCCTGCGGATGTTTCTCAACTCATCGACTCGACCGCTCGTCGAACGCCGGTACACGACCATGCCGAACTCGCGATCGATGAATTCCACCGCGATTCCTGCACCATCATCGTCCAGGCACGTGAAGGCATCCACATCCCGTGCTCTCCAGGATCCCTGCCCGTCAGCCCTGGCAGCAGCTGGCTCACAAGGAACTGAACCGAGAAAGCTTGCGCCCGGTTCGGGCTCTCCCGAGCCGACACTCACATCGTCCTCGAGCGGCAGCTCGTGCGCGATGCGGCGCTCTCCATCCACAAGCCACGCCTGACCACTGTCGAAGTTCTGAATCATTTCGAGTGCAGCGCCCGAGTCACGCTGACGAACGCGAAGCCCTGAACGCGAATACTCGATATCGGCACGGAGGAGCTCGACGTCACTCGGTTCGTGATGCCGCACGTGCACGGCACTGATGCTCGGCAACGATAAGCTCTCCCCTGCCCGCACCTCAGCCTCAGCATCAGCCTCAGCCTCAGCAGTTGCACTTGCTTTTGCACTTGCTGATGCAGCCGCGAGTTCAGCCGCCTCCGTCGCCAGCGCCGCCGCGCCAGGAAGGGACATCCCGCCTGCAAGAACCAACTTCGCTAATCGTTTCATGACCATGAGGATCGCAGCAGAGAGCCGAACGCGATCGGTAATTACAACAGCACGGCAAGGGAATACTGCAATGAGCCATCAATGACCTGGCAAGGCGTCAGTTGGCGTCCACTCGACCGGTACTATTACCCCGTACAGACGAGCACGTCCCGTTGTATGTTCCAAGGTTGTTTTTCGATTGGGCAACGTCCCGGAGCCAGGTAACATGAAACCACCCCTTGATGGTCAATACGTCCCTCCCAGCCTGAGCAGCATGCTGCTGGCCGGCACCGCCTTGCTCGCATCCTGCGGGGGCAGCGGCGGTGGTGGTAGCAGCGGACCGTCGGCGATCGACGATCCCGCGGCTGCCAATCCCGACGGTACAGACACGCCGACGTCGCCTGGCACTGACGATCCGGCCGATCTCGATCCGGCGGAAAGCGGTCCGGCTGCATCGATCGATCTTTCCAGTCTCGGTACGCCAATCGTACTTGCCGCTGAGCATGCCGACACGGCAGGATCGACCTTTTACATCGAGGCCAACAACGCGGCGCGATTGCAAGGACCCGTCTTCGGCAACGGTAGCGTGTCGAACGAAGCGCTCGGCCGAGCACTGCCGTTCGTGGTGGAGACCAGCGCACCGGGGCTCGTTCTGCTGCAGGCAAGTATCTACCCTTCGCGCGATGACAGCGTGCTGATCGGGGTTGTCGAGAACCGCTCGAACGAGCTGCATTGTTTCATCAAGCTTGACGACTACGCGATCTATGACCGTAACGGTACCGCGCTCGACCTGACTTACGATTTCGCGTTCGTGGAAGGCACGGTGGCGACGGCCGAAGTGACTGACGCGATCAGTCTTCCGTCGAAGAGCTGCATCGAACCCGGTGAGAAAGCCTACCTCAGTGACCGACTGCGTCATCCAGTAGACGATGTCGGAGGCTTTGTCGCGCAACGACTCGAAAGCTCCACCGATGATTTCGTCTCGGAGAGCGTCGTCGTCGAGCCGGTCAGCTACGAAGTCAACGACGGGCGGATCGAAGTCCTGGTCGCCAACCGCGGAACCGTGCCTATCGCGCAAGGACCGTCCCGGGCCATTTTCCTTGACGATAACGGCTATCCCCTCGGCGACACGCTCCTCTCGGGAGACCGCCTCATGCCCGGAGAGGAAGGTGTGTTCTCCTGGTCCGATCCGGAATTTACCGGTCGCGCCTCCACCATCCGGGTCGTCATCGACTTCCAGCGTGACGCGCCTGACGACGAGTAGTCGCACGCACAACTCACCGACTTCGCTGATCAGCCACCACCTCGCTGATCAACCCGCGAGGCGCTTGTGCGTCAGCACGACCCCACGGCTCGGAAACTTGACGGTCGTTTCACCGGCCCAGCAACCCTCATCGAGAATGCGATCGGACGATACGCCTGCGAACAGCAGCTCCTCTCGAACACGGCTGGCCCGGCCGAGCGCCAATGCCTCGTTACCGTTTTTCAGCGCCGTCTTGCCGAGGGAGCAGCCGACGATGGCGAACAGGTCTCGCTCGGGATCGAACTGTTGGAGAGTATCGTGGATGAGCGCCTTGTTGACGGCACCCATCGTCAGGGAATCGTTCGGAAATATCATCACGACCTCGTCGACGTTGAAGTAAGCCTCGAAGGTATCGCTGAAGTTCGAATCACCGAGATCCATCATGTTGCGGGACAGGGTGTTCGGTGCAATGGCAGCAGTCTGCCCGGGAACGATCCCCGAGTAGACCGGCTGGCCGTCTGTGACGTCGATATCGGGCGACGTCACCTGCCGGTTGTCGCGATTCGACGTGACGCGATTCGACGTGTCTCGACCGGCGGCGGCGTGTTCCGCAGGCGCCTCCGGTGGACTTTCGAATCCCGGGACACGGAAAGCGGTCTGCCGAACAGCTGCCTCGTCTCTCATCAAGGCTGCCTGATCGCTCACACGGGCAGCCTCATCTCCAACAAGGGCTTGCTCCTCACGGGTACCAGCCGCAGGTGTCGTCGGCAGCAGGGGGTTCGTCAGTTGCTCGGCAATCAGCGGCGCACGCCTCGGTACGGGTTTCGGCACGGCGACCGGATCTTCATCTTGCATGGGGCCATCCTTGTGAAGTGGCTTGTCGAGCGGCTCGGCTTCATTGACCCTCTGCTGACTGTCGCTCTCCTCGAGCCGGATGCCGCTCGCGTCAGCTCCACGCACATAGAGCGAGCCTGCAGGCTCCCAGGCAAGTCCCGGCACTTGAAGATAGCTGCGTCGCAACTGCACATCGCCCACGGATATCGTGTGCGTCATCGTATCGTCACCACCACCATCGCCCCGCTCGATCTCGTGCGCAACTCCGGAAAGGCCTGAGGCGCTATCGACGACCTTGACGCTATAGCCAACGATGCGCATCCGTTGTTCAAGCGCGCGCAACAATGAGTTCTCCCACAAGCGCTCGCTGACAAACCGGACTGTCCGTGCCGCGGGCTCATAGCCGTTCAATTGCGTCAAGACGCTAACGAAGTCACGCGCCACTCGTTGCTCGGACGCAGCCTGCAACACAGCGTCTTCACTACTGACTATCGTGTCGTGTTCCTGACCTCCGTCAGTACGATCGAACAGCGCACAGCCACTGCTGGCGCATATCAGAATAGAAGACAGGATCAGCTTGCTGCGTCGATACATGATGGATTCCCCGGTCGATTACTCGATGATGGAGAAAGCCGACGCCAGACTTACGGTGATATGACCAACATGAGCCGGTAAGCCAACCGCACGCGAAAGATCGATGCGAACCGCCAACCCACACCATCAACCCACGCCACCAATCCAAGCCGCCAATCCAAGCCGCCAACCCAAGCCAGCAATCCAAGCCAGCAATCCAAGCCAGCAAATTACTGTGCGTTGACAATGCCCTCGAGCCGGGCGCGTTCAATAGGCCCGGTGTGCGTGCCGACATAGCGACCATTCGGGTCATACAGCAGGTAAGTCGGTGTTGCTCGAAATGCCTTGCCCGCGAGCGCCGCATACTGCTCGCCGAAGACATCATCGAAGGCGACCAGCGTCGGGTAATTCGCATCGTGGCGCGCGACGATAGTCAGGATGTCCGGCAGGGCCTCCGGTCCGTCGAGCGCCATCCCGACGACCCGCGCGCGTCCGCCGACATGCTCGTCGTGAAACTGGCCGATCATCGGCTTCTGCTGTTCACACGGAATACAGTCGGTTGTCCACAACATCACCAGCGTCCATTGACCGGCACCGACATAGGCGTTCAGGTTCGTGCGCTCACCATCCAGACGTTGCAACTCGAAAGCCTTCGCTTGCGAGCAGGCGAGAGCGAACAAGAGGAATGCGAGGAAGCCGTACATTCGGCACGACCGGACTGACAGTTGTGGGTACGACATGGCAGCTGGCAAGTCATGACAGGAATTCGAGAATACAACACTGCACCCTTTCCGTCGCTAACGCTCTGGAAGATTTTCACATCCTCCTCGACGGGATGCGGCATGCAGAGCTCTCACCGGTCATATTCCCGTCGATTTCCTGACCGAAGGCGACCGCTCTTTGGTTATGGTCGTGCTCTGTCCATGCAGGAGGTGCGGCTGACGATGTCAAGCGGATTCATCCGACCGGGTGGCGTCAATGCGTCATCCGGGCCTGCCCGAAAGATCCGGATCCGGGCCTGCGCGCTGACCTTGGGGGCAGCTGTGCTGTCACTGAGCAGCGGCTGCACGATGTTCAAGGATACCTCGGGCGATGCGCTGGCACCCGGTGCAACGCTCGATCGCATCGTCTCGGACGATATCGCCATCATCCTCGAGCAGGTGCTCGAACCCCGTTCGACAACCGTGCAGATCAATCGCGACCGCGCCGACTCGTTCACGGAAAAGCTCGCTGCACGTCTGACCGACCAGGGCTTCGGCATTCAGCGCGTGGCTGCAGACCAGGGCGCTCACTACGTTGAACACCAACGCGACATCGTCTTGCCCACCTCGGGCGGCGCACGGGTCACCGAGCGACTGACCATCGGCACGATAGAGACACAACGCGAATTCACAATCAAGCGAAACGGCACGGTTCGATCGGCAGGCCCCCTGCGCATCGCCGGCGTGCGGATTCCTCTCGATGCGAAGATGCTCTCGAAGCCACCCTTGCAGATCGCCGATCCGACACACCGGGTCATCGAGTACGTCAACGACCCTGCCGTCGAACCGGCAGGCGAACCCGTTCGCGAACCGTCCTTCAAACCCGTGGGCGAACCGGCAGGCCCTCTGGAGAGAATCGTCACGCCGGCTGTCGTCGAACGCGTGGCCTTCGACAACCGCGAAGGAATCGACTTGCAGAGCCTGATAGGGTCGCAGGGAAATCCGTTGAGCGAGGCGGACACCACAACGGAAGTGAACAACCTCTTCTACGGAACGAGCGCCTTTGAATCCGAACTGGACGGCCTCGAGCGTGTCGAGCGACAGATCATCGTCTTTCCCAACGATTCGATGCAGCTCGGCAAAGCCAACAAGCGGCTCGTGGCACGCCTTGCCCGAGGCTCCATACAACAGGATGACCGGATCAGCCTGGTTGGCTGCAGCACGGGCTACACCTCGCTATCGATAGGCAACGAAGGGCTTGCCATCGGCCGCGCGCAGCGTGTCATCGAGGAGCTTGTTGATCACGACATCCCGCGGCAGCAGATATTCGACGAAGGCTGCTGGGCCCCGGTCAGCGCAGGTGAGGACTTTCCGGGGCGCGGCGTCGTGATCGACATCTGGAGACACCCGGCATGAGCGGGCCACACAGGCGCAGGAGACACCTGTCGCTCATCGTTCTGCTGTCGAGTCTAGCCGGAGGTTGTGCGCTCGAACCGGTCGAGCGCGATGTCAGCTCGTTCGCACCGTTGATAGGGGCAGACACCCGCGAACTGAGCAATACATCACCCGAAGAGATTCGTCGCCTCCGACTGGTCGCAACCAATCTGGTCGCCGCCCTGGTGCAGATTCCGGAAGCTCGACCGGCCGTTGCCACCCTTCAGGTGCGCCGCCCGGCAAGCGCCTTCGGCAATCTCGTCGTTCGCGCCCTGGAAGATGCGGGCTACGGGCTGCAAAGGGTGGACGCCGACCAGGGACGCAACAACGTGACCTACAGCCAGCGCTTCGCACGCACGGAATCCGGTCCGGTCGAAGACTTCACGCTGTCGGTCGGCCGTATCGCGCTATCGCGTGAATACACGCGCCAGGGTGACAACATCTACCCGGCCTCGCTGATGACGCTGGCGGGTATCAACCCCACCGACGACATCGATCTACACGACGCCATTTTCACCGAGCAAGGGGACATCGGAACCGCCTACATCTCGGGCACCCGAATGCGTGATGGAGCAGCGACGGGAGCCGATGTACAGACAATCGATGTCCGCCCCGACGATCCGCGACCGATCGAGAAGCGCTCGGCTTCAGAGCACGTGCTGGCCAGCGCCCGACGTCACTACTCGGAACGTGCTTCGATGCGGGGAATACCGGATCTGCATCGCTACACGAGACAGGGTCGCCTGGTACTTCTACTCGACAATGCATCCACCTTGTACCTGGGCCGTGAAAACAAGCAGCTCGTTCGTGAACTGGTAAAACGAGTCGGCAAGGCCGATCTCGTCGTCGTCAAGGCTTGCCACGATGCCAACGGCAGGAACGAAGGCGCCAATGCGCAGGCTGTCCGGGTCGAGGAGGAGGTTGTCGCGTACGGCGTCGCAGCCGATTCGGTTCGGATCGCGCCCTGTGCCGGTGCCAGCTACCGGCACGTCATGAGCGACGACCGCGTCACGCCCGTCGAGGTGGTTCACTTTCGACGCGATTGACTGCGAACCAGGCGTTGGCATGAGATGAATGGTGAAGCTATCTACTCCATTATAGGCCCCAGAGATTGCACGCGGCGTAAGGTAAGGCTACCGTTTCCTGATCCGCCTCTGGCGGCGACAGGCGAACCAATTGCTCTTGAACCACCACCTTCGCGCCCGCCATCGATTGTGCCGACTCATCGCGTTGGCCGGGATACTTCTCGGCGGCCTGTCTGCGGCGCCTGCACACGCCGCCACCCTCGACGAAGTACTCGACCGAGGCAGCGTACGCTGCGGAGTCGCACCCGATCTTCCGGGATTCGCCGAAGCGAACAGTCTCGGTGCTTACAGCGGTTTTGATATCGACTTCTGTCGGGCCGTGGCAGCCGCGGTTCTGGGGGACGATCGCGCCATCGAGACGGTGCCGATAGAGTCTGGCAGGCAATTCAATGCGCTGGCCGCGGGCGACTACGATCTGCTGTCACGCAACACCCCGTGGACACTCGAACGAAATGCTCTCGACGGCGAATTCATCGGCACGATCTTTCTGGATGGTCAAGCGTTCATGGTGCCCGTGCGAAGCGATGTGCGAAGCGCATTGCAACTCGATGACATCGCGGTCTGTGTCCCACGCGACAGAGTTGTCGAAGCGGCGACCAAGGCCTACTTCGATCGGGTCGACATCGGCTATCGCCCTGCTGTGTACACGAATCAGGAAGCGGCCTTCGCGGCCTACGTAAAGGGCGAATGCGACAGCGTCACTGGAGACCGCACGGTCCTCGCCGCGCTTCGTTCACGGCTGGACCAGCCGGCCAGTCATGCCTTCCTGCCCGAAAGCATCACCAAGCAGCCACGCAGTCCCGTGGTCAGGTCCAACGAGCCGCGTTGGGAAAACATCGTGCGCTGGTCATTGCATTGCCTGATCAACGCGGAGGAATTGGGAGTGACGAGCGACAACGCCGCCGCGCGCGCACGTGATCCGGATGGCGACATCCGGCTCCTGCTCGGCGTCGACGGGGCTACAGGATTCGCGCTCGGCATTCGCCGCGACTGGTGCGCGAGCATCGTCAGTCGCGTCGGTAACTACGGCGAACTGTATGAGCGCCATCTCGGCCTCGAGTCCCCGCTAGGCCTGGAACGGGGCATCAACGCTTTGTGGATCGATGGTGGACTGCTGTATGCACCACCGATTCGCTGAAATCTGTCATTCGGCCCGCGAGTCGCGACACTGTGTGCGGATGCAAGTGTGCGGATGAAACGTCGACACACGAACACCAGCGCAGGGAGACGAGCCTCAATGCGTCATGCCATACAACACATAGTTGACGCCCAGCCGATAGGCGGTCGCGGTATACAAGGCGCTGTACTCTTCCATGTCGGCGTGCTCCCAGGCATCGCCAAGGTCCATGTTCCAGTTGATGATCGCCATGATGCGACCGTCGTCATCGAGCACACCGCGCCAATGTGGCTGCTGCCGAGAGGCATTGCTTTCACTGACCGCTGACGTCTTCATGATCGGCAGCTCCCAGGTCTCACCTGGATTGAGACAAAGGGCACGCAATCCTGGAATCTGGATGAACTCCTCGATCGAGAAGTGCACGTTGAATATCTCGTGGTCTGACGGGATATCGACGATGTCCCGATCGGGAAAGACCTGCCCCATCCATTTCTCGAACTGCTGGTACTGGTAGCTACCGTGAAAGTCGTCGACCAGGAGGAATCCACCGCGGAGCAGATACTCGCGCAAGGTGTCTGCCTCGGGCTGCGTGAAGGAGGCAAATCCCGCCTCGACCACATAGAGGAGCGGGAAGTCGAAGATGTCCTCGTTCAGCAGCGAAATGGATTGGCTGCTTTCGTTGGTATCGAGCAGCGTCAGGCGCTTCATCGCGGCGATGAAGTGCGGCTCGGACTCCGAGCAGTCAGCCTGCCAGTGCGGGTAACCGATCCGGTCACCGAGATTGTCTATGGCCTCCTGATTGTCGGCAAAGACCAGCCGCGAGAACGTGAACTCTCCACCCGAAGCGTTCGGCAGAGCAGACGGGCAATCGGGCCGTTGCGGGGTCGTGCAAATGGCCAGCTCCGCGTGTGCAACGCCCGCCCCGAAGGTGGTCACCACCCCAAGTAGCGCCCCGAGAAACCCTCTTGGCAGATCCACGAACGATAAACTCGACTGCACCATAGTGACAGACACCTCGTTGAAACCCGTTTGGCAGTAACGAACGACAGCCCTGTCGATCCAGCGGCCGGATATCCAGACCCTGATTCGCAATCATCGTTCCAGTGACGGCGCTCGAGGTCAAGTTCCCATGACTCGAAAACCGTGAGAACGCCCCTCGTTTCGGAGCACGGCTCACGTATCAGGGCGCCCCGAGCCACGAAAACAGCGCAGGTCTCTTACACGAATCGATTGACAATGTTCTCGAGGTGCTCCTGACGGCCCGAACGAGGTCGCGGATTGATTTCGTCTGTAATGACCCAGTCGGCAATCTCGGCAAGCGTCGCCTCGCCATTGAGCATCGCCTGCGCAGGCTCACTCTCCCAACCGCGATAACGCGCTGCCAATGGCGCATCGAGAGCCCCCGCCTCGTGTATCGCCGCCGCTGCCTTCAATCCTCTTGCACAGACATCCATGCCGCCGACGTGTGCTGCCAGCAGGTCGGACGGATCGAGCGACTGACGCCGGAGCTTGGCATCGAAGTTCGTGCCACCGCTGGTGAAGCCGCCGGCCCGCAGTACCTCGAGATAGGCGAGTGCCGTCTCGGGTACGTTATTGGGGAACTGATCGGTATCCCAACCAGACTGGTAGTCGTTGCGATTCATGTCGATCGAGCCGAATACACCGAGCGTACGAGCCAGCGCCAGCTCGTGCTCGAAGGAGTGACCGGCGAGGATGGCGTGACCTTGCTCGATATTGACCTTGACCTCTTTCTCGAGCCCGTGTCGTTGCAGAAAGCCGAAGATGGTGCCGACGTCGTAGTCGTACTGATGCTTGGTGGGCTCCTGTGGCTTCGGCTCGATCAGGATCGCGCCCTTGAAGCCGATCTTGTGCTTGTACTCCACGACGAGATTGAGGAACCGCCCCATCTGCTCGAGTTCGCGTGACAGGTCTGTATTGAGCAGGGTTTCATAGCCTTCTCGTCCGCCCCAGAGCACATAGTTCTCGCCGGCTAGCCTGTGGGTTGCGTCCATGCAGGTCTTGACGGTGGCCGCCGAGAACGCGAATACATCCGGATCGGGGTTGGTCGCGGCACCGGCCATGAAGCGTCGATGCGAGAACAGATTCGCCGTTCCCCAGAGAAGCTTGACGCCCGTCTCCGCCATCTTCTCCTCGAAGTAGTCGACGATGACATCGAGGTTCTCTGTGTTCTCCCTGAAGGATGTTCCCTCCGGTCGAACATCGGCATCGTGGAAGCAGAAATACGGGACACCGAGGGCGACGAACATCTCGAAGGCGACGTCTGCCTTCAGCTTCGCATCCTTCAGCGTGTCGCCGAACCAGGGACGCTCGAAGGTCTGTCCCCCGAAGGGATCACCACCCGGCCAGGCGAAACTGTGCCAGTAAGCGCAAGCGAAGCGAAGATGGTCTTCGAGTCGCTTGCCGGCGACGATTTCCTCCGGGTCGTAGTGCCGGAAGGCAAGGGCGGAATCGCTGTCGGGACCTTCGAAGGGAATGCGCTCGATGTCGCCAAAGAATCCGGTAGTCATGGTTGGGCTTCCGCTACGTTGCTGGTATCTACGGTGACCGCGCCGGGGCCCGGCATCGCCCCGTGGGGGCACTTGCCGAGAATGATCATGCCGAGCACGTCGTCCTTGCTGACAGCCGTCACCGGTGCGTGGCCGACCATCTGGCCGTTCTTCATGACGGCCACCCGGTCGGCGAGTTCGAAGACATCTTCGATGTCGTGACTGATCAGGAATATGCTGATGCCATCCCGCTTCAATTGCTTGATCAGTTCACCGACCTGGGCGGTCTCCTGCGGGCCAAGCGCCGCCGTCGGTTCGTCCATGATGAGAATCTGCGCATTGAACAGAATGGCGCGAGCGATCGCGACCGACTGTCGCTGTCCGCCGGAAAGCGCCTTGACCGGTTCCTTGAATCGCTGAAAGCGCGGGTTCAATCGCCCCATCACTTCGCGTGCCCGCGCCTCCATCGCGACATCGTCCAAGGTTCCCCAGGCCGTTCTCAGTTCGCGTCCGAGATAGAGATTGGCCGCCGTATCGACATTGTCGGCAAGCGCAAGCGTCTGGTAGATCGTCTCGATACCCAGTGCCTTGGCGTCGCGGGGGTTGTCGATCTTCTCCTCGTCGCCACGCACGCGAATAGTGCCCGTATCCCGCTTGTAGGCGCCCGAAAGGATCTTGATGAACGTCGACTTCCCGGCACCGTTGTGGCCGAGCAGTGCAACGACTTCACCAAGATGCAGATCGAGCGACGCATGATCGACGGCGTGGATGCCGCCGAAGGAGATGGATATATCGCTCATCTCGACGACTTTCTCGGCGGTAGCCGGCGCCCGCCCGTCGGTGGGAGTTGTCATGGTTGGCGATCCTCGCGTTGTCTGAGTGGTTGGCGGTAAGTGGGCATGACCAGATAGCCTTCCGCTAGCCCTGCCGCCGACGATAGAGGCTGTCGAGGTACACGGCGACCACCAGTACGACACCGACGATGATGTTCTGGAACGGCGCATCGACCCCGAGCAGGACCATGCCCGACTGCAGCGACTGCATGACGACAGCGCCGATAATGGCACCCGCAATAGTGCCGATACCGCCACCAAGCGACGTACCGCCAATGACGGCCGCCGCAATGACCAGCAGTTCGTCAAGCGTTCCCTGGGCATTGGTCGATGCGTTCAGCCGCGCTGTCGAGATGGCGGCGGCAATTCCGCACAGCATGCCCATGAGGATGAAGATCTTCATCGTCACCCAGCGCGTGTTGATGCCGGCAAGCTCGGCCGCTTCCGGGTTGCCACCCATCGCGAAGACGTAGCGACCGAAACGGGTACGCGTGGCGATAAAGGTCATCAGGAGACCGATGGCGACGGCGATCAGCACCGGAATGGCGATGCCGTGCGCGATGAACAGCGTCTCGCCCTCCGCGAGAACGATGTTGTTCTCGGCAACGTGCCGACGGACGATGCCTTTCGGCCACGGGTAACTGTTGAATACCGCGACAGCGCCGAGTACCAGCACACAGCCGACGCCGACGATGGTGCCCTCGGCCCAGAGCGGCCGCAACGGGAAATCGAAGCGCTTCCGATCGCGCCGTTGCATTACCACCGACAAGGCGATGGCCACGCAGGCGATCACCGCGATGACCCAGCTCCAGGTTGCACCGATGGAGCCATAGGGGCCGCCGCCCATGAGACGAAAGGTCGGATCCATCGGTGCGACGGTCTGTCCGGAGGTGACCCACCAGGCAGCGCCTCGCCAGACCAGCAGACCACCCACCGTCACGATGAAGGCTGGCACGCCGAGGTAGGCGATGACGTAGCCATGAATGCCGCCGAGAACCGCCCCGACGCCGATTCCGACGGCAAGTGCGATGACCCAGATGAAGGCATTGCCCTGCCCGATCATGTCTGGCAGGAATTGCGCCTGGGTAACCCCCATGACCATCGCGATGAAGCCGAGCATGGAACCGACCGACAGGTCGATATGCCGGGTCACGATGACCAGCACCATGCCGGTCGACATGATGGCCACCGATGCGGTCTGTACCGAGAGGTTCCAGAGATTCCTCGGCGTCAGGAAACGTCCGTCGGAGAAGATATGGAAGACGATCCAGATCAGCACGAGCGCGCCGAGAATACCGAGCATCCGCGTATCGATCTCGGTCGCCCGAAAGAACCTGACAACGGCGCTGCCTTTGTCCGAACGGGCGAACTGACCGGCCGACGCATCAGTGCTCGAATCGGTACTGAGGCCGGCGGCGGACTTGACCGGGGGACTGGCGGCGGGGCTGACTGGATCGGCCATGGTTCTGGCACTCCGGCTCAGGTTATCGAAAGACGAGCAACAGGACATGTTCGGCCGAATTGGCCGGACATGTCCCGGTCGGCACTGCGACCGCTTCAGCCGCAGGCAGCAGCGGCTTCGATCGCACCGTTGCAGAGCTTGTCCTTCTCGATCCAGCCGGCATCGATGACTGCATCGAGGTTCTCTATCGTGACCGGTACCGGTGCGAGGAAGACCGAGTTCATTTCTACGCCGTTGGGCCCACCACTGAACTTGACGACATCCGGAATCGCGTCCATCGACGTGCCATCGGCAAGCATCGTGGCGATTTCAGCGGCCGCCTTGCCAAGCTCCCGTGCATCCTTCCAGACCGAGACAGTCTGTGTACCCATCGCGACACGGTTCAGTGCGGCGTGGTCGCCGTCCTGCCCGGATACCGGCACCGTGCCGTCAAGACCTTGAGCCGCCAGTGCCGCAACGACACCCCCGGCTGTGCCGTCGTTCGAGGCAACCACGGCGTCGACCTCGTTGTCGTTGGCGGTCAGGATCTGCTCCATGTTGCGCTGCGCGTTCTCGGGCTTCCAGCCATCGGTATAGGCTTCGCCGACGTTGGTGATCTTGCCTGCGTCCATCGCTTCCTGAAGCACCTCCATCTGGCCACCGAACAGGAAGTCGGCATTCGGATCGGACGATGAACCCTTGATGAAGGCGTACTTGCCTTCAGGCATGGCCTCGAGTACCGCCCGGGCCTGCATGCGACCGACCTCGACATTGTCGAAGGTGATGTAGAACGCCGCCGGATTCTCGATCAGTCGGTCATAGCCGACCACCGGAATGCCTTCTGCCGCCGCATTCTCGATGGCCGGGCCGATAGCACCCGAATCCTGCGCAAGCACGATCAGAGCATCAGCACCCTGACTGATCAGAGCCTCGACATCCGTCAGCTGCTTCGAAGCCGAGGATTGCGCATCGGCCGAGATGTAGGAATCGCCCGCCGCCTCGATCGCGGCCTTCATTGCCGCTTCATCGGTCTTCCACCGTTCTTCCTGAAAATTCGACCAGGAAACACCGATCGTCTTGCCCTCTGCGAGGACGTTGCCTGCCGACAGGAGCATCGCTGCTGCGGTCAGAAGTATTGCCGTTCTGTTGTTCATGCTCACTCCAATGGGGTCATTCTGAATGATGTGTTCAACCGTCAGTCGCATTTAATTCACGACTGGAAAAAATGCTGACATCCAACCGAAATTGTGTCAAGTTGCTTTTCCGAAAAAGCGAAATTATTGTGCCTGACAGGATCGATGCAGCCTCCAGCCATCATCAGAAGCGGCGACCTTCGCGCTGAGAATCGTGCGCGTATCCTGCGTGCACTGCGCCACCAGGGCGGTCTGGCGCGCGCTGCGCTCGGCCAGGCGACCGGCCTGAGCCAGGCAGCAATATCGGCGTTGACAGTGCAGCTTGCCGATGAAGGCATCCTCGATATCACCACCCGCCCCAATGTCCGTTCGCGTACCGGCACGCCCTCGCGCGGTCGCCCGCAGACTCTGGTAACGCTAGCGCCAGCGGCCAGCCATGTGCTGACCGCGGCCTTGACCATCGATCGACTGCGTACCGCCATCGTCGACTACGCAGGCAACGAACTCGACGCTCGAGAGCACAAGCTCGACACGCGCGCACTCGACACCGAGGCGCTCCTCGCCGTGATCATCGACAGCATCGAATCGATGATCCGGCAATCGCCGAATGGCCGTGTCGGACACATCGGACTCGGCTTCCAGGGCGTGACCGGAAACGAGCGTGGCGAACTGCTCTGGTCGCCGATCATCTCGGCCCGCCGTGTACCACTCGGCGAGACCTTGACCCGGCACTTCGGCGTACCGGCCGAGGTCAACAACGACTGTGCCCTGATCGCCAGCGCCTTGCACCAGAGCCACGCTCACCTGCTCGGGCCGAACTTCGCGGCCGTGATCTTCTCGCACGGGGTCGGTCTTGGCTTGAGACTGGAGGGGCGAGCCTTCACCGGCGTGCATTCCTCGGCACTCGAGATCGGCCACCTGCGCTTCGCACAGCACGGCGCGCTGTGCCGATGTGGCCGCCGTGGCTGTATCGAAGCCTATGCGTCGGACTACGGTATCGAACGTCTGGCGCGCGACGCGTCACTGGACGAAAAGCCTCCCGGCCGGGTCAATACTGCAATGCTGTCGCAACGACTGCAACAGGCACTCGACGGAGAGGCGCAGGCGCGGCTTGCGTTTGCCACGGCCGGCGCTGCCGTCGGCGAGGGGCTCGCCGCCCTCTTTGCCCTGTTCGATCCGATGCCAGTGGCCATCGTCGGCCGCAGTGACGCGGCCTTCTCACTGATGGCCGAAACCTTGCGCGGCGCCCTCGATGCGGCCGGACGCGACGCCACCGGCGACACCGGCGACTTGCATTGTTTCGCCGACGAAGAGCCACTCCTCTCCGCCGGACTTGCCTTCGATACGCTTGACGCTCACGATCGAACCATCGCCATGACCACGAACGAAACACCCTCCGGCGACCGGCAGCTTTCAGCATGATGCATCACGCGCTTGTCAGCATGCTCCTGATCAGCTTGTGCTCACCGGCAGCACCGGCAGCCGACACTGCAGTTCGAACTGTTGCAGTCGAGGGCACCGTCGCAGACAGGCCCACGCCTGCATCCACGAGCGTCGACACCCGCAAGCCCTGGCAGGAAAGGGCAATCACGTCCCATGTTTCACTCGGCCATCTCGACGCCGGCGACGGACAGCTCGATGCGAAAACGCTCGACGAGCTGCGCGACGCGGGCGAGACCCTGTTCTCGGCACGGTTCACCACCGAGGACGGCGTGGGACGCCCGTTCGCGACCCAGGCCATCCTGCCGACCAAGCGGCGGCGAGCGGCGAAGACGCCGTTCTCCCGTACGGCAGGTCTGGATGCGAATGCCTGTGCCAGTTGCCATCACCAGCCGAGCATCGGCGGTGCCGGCGACTTCGCTGCCAACGTGTTCGTATCAGAAGGTTTCAGTCAGGCTGACTTCGACACCACCGATCCGCAATTCTCCAATGAGCGCAACACCAATCACCTGTTCGGCGCCGGGCTGATCGAGCTCCTCGCGCGCGAGATGACCCAGGATCTGCAGCGCTTGCGTGGCGAGGCGCTGAAGCAGTCCGCCGCGTCCGGTGACGTGGTCGAGCAAGTGCTCGAGAGCAAGGGCGTCGATTTCGGTAGCGTACGCGCCCATCCCGATGGTCGTGTCGACACGCGCGCACTCGACGGTGTCGACATCGATCTCGTCGTGCGTCCGTTCGGACAGAAAGGCGTGATGACCTCGTTGCGCCAGTTCACGGTAAACGCACTGAATCACCACCATGGCATGCAGGCAGACGAGCGCTTCGGTGCCCGCTGGACCGGTGAAGCCGATCACGATGGGGACGGGCATGAGAGCGAGATAAGCGCTGGCGATGTATCGGCGCTGGTTGCCTGGCAGGCAAGCCTCCCTCCCCCGGGCAAGCACTCGCCGGACAACCCGCTCTGGCAACAGGCGGCACGTCGTGGGGAGGCGCGTTTCGAAGCCCTCGGCTGTGCCCACTGTCACCGCCCGGCCTTGCCACTGGATTCGACCGTCTTCCGCGATCCCGGCCCCTACGACGCGGCGGGCACGCTCAGAAGCGGCGAAGCGAGAAGAGACTCTGGCTCGAACAAGGGCCCGGGTTCAGGCCGGGATCCGGAGTCGGACTCCCGTCTCCATGTCGTGCCCGACTTGCAATACGACCTTGGTATGCTCGCTGCTGTCGCCGCGTTGCCGAAAGATGCCGAAGGCCGGGTGCTGGTGCCGCTATGGGGCGATCTGAAGCGACACACCATTGCCGACACGAAGATAGCGGCACTTGGCAACGAGCACCTGTCGCAGCGTTTCGTCGAGCGCAACGTCTTCATGACCGGCGAACTTTGGGGCGTCGGCTCGACCGGCCCGTACGGACATCGTGGCGACATGACAACGCTTGCCGAGATCATCGACGCCCACGGCGGCGAAGCCCGCGCCGCCCGTGATGCCTGGAGTGTGCTCGATGCAGCAGCACGGGACGAGATCATCGCGTTCCTGAAGACGCTGGTCATCGATCCGTGAGCTTGCCGGAGCGGCTGACGCGACGTCTTGCCGGGTTGCGCTTCATCATCGGCACCGCCCTGGCCGTGCTTGCCGCACCGCTTGGTGCCACCGAGCGGGTCAACGATCCACAAGCACCGACACCCTTCCCGGGCGATATTCCCGTGTTTGCCGAGGAAGCCGTGGCTGCCGGTATCCGCCACTCCTACGAGGGTCCCTGGGAACACTTCGTGGGTGGCGGCGTCGCAAGCTTCGACTGCAACGGCGATCGACTACCCGATCTCTTCCTTGCAGGCGGCAGCGAATCTTCAGCCCTGTATGTCAACCGGAGCACGCCCGGCGGTGCGCTTCGATTCGAGCAACAGCGGTCGTCCTCGACTGATCTCGACGGTGTCACGGGTGCCTATCCGCTGGACATCGACGATGACGGGCACCTCGATCTGGTGGTTCTCCGGGTCGGTGCTAACCGCCTCTTCCGCGGTGGACCGGATTGCCTTTTCACCGCCGCGGACGCGCGTTGGGGCTTCGACGGTGGTCGCGCCTGGACGACCGCATTCAGTGCCACCTGGGAAGGTGAGCAACGCTACCCGACGCTCGCCTTCGGCAACTATGTGGATCGCGCCGCTCCGGGATCACCTTGGGGCACTTGTGACGACAACGTCCTGCACAGGCCACGACAGAATGATGCGATGCCCCGCTATGACGAAGCCCTGCTGCTGACACCCGGGTACTGCTCGCTGTCGATGCTCTTCACCGACTGGAACCGTTCCGGCAAGGATGCGCTTCGGATAACCAATGATCGTCATTATCACCGCGGCGGCGAAGAGCAGCTCTGGCAACTCGATGCCGGTCGCTACCCGCGGCTCTACGGTCGAGCCGACGGCTGGGCGCCCCTGGTAATCTGGGGCATGGGCATCGCCGAGGGCGACCTCGATGCCGACGGTTATCCCGAATATGCACTGACTTCCATGGGGGATACGCGGCTACAGACTCTCGATCTCGATGCAGCACTCGAGGAAGGCCGACCGGTCTATGCCGACATGGCCTGGGAACGTGGAGCTACCGCACACCGGCCCTATGCGGGCGTTGACACCCGCCCGTCGACCGGTTGGCATGCCGAATTCGACGACGTCAACAATGATGCTCGCCTCGATCTCTTCATCGCCAAGGGTAATGTCGAGAACATGAGCGATTTCGCCACCAACGATCCGGACAATCTCTTGCTCGGCACGGTTGACGGCCGCTTCAGTGAGCAGGGGCTGGCAGCGGGTATCGCGACAGATCGACGCGGCCGCGGTGCGGCGGTAGTTGACCTGAACATGGATGGCATGCTCGACCTCGTGGTCGTCAATCGCGCCTCACCGGTCAGCATCTTCCGTCAACTGGCCCCCCGCCCCGGCGGTAACTGGCTCGCGATCGAACTCCGTCAACCGCCTCCCAACCAGCACGCTGTCGGAGCGAGACTGAGCGTCCGCACCGGCAACCGGGTGCAGACGCGAAGACAGCAGACAGGCGGTGGGCACGCCTCGGGGGCACATGGTTTCGTGCACGTCGGCCTGGGTGTGGCCGAGCGGGCCACCGTACGTGTGCAATGGCCCGGCGGCGAATGGAGTGCGCCCTATCGACTGTTTGCCGATCATCACGTCATCATCACGCGCGGTAACGAACACGTGGAGCAGTGGTTTCCACCCGACGCGGACACCGCCGACAACTGAGGAAGGACAGACCATGTATCTCGGAATCGATCTCGGTACCTCGAGTGTGAAGAGTGTGCTGATGGATGAAGCTGGCGTAATCGTCGCCAGCGCCAGTGTCTCGCTCGAGGTGTCGCGTCCGCACGAAGGCTGGTCGGAGCAGGAGCCGGCGAGCTGGACGCTGGCAATCGAAGGCACGTTTGCCGAACTGGCGAGGACCCGCAAGCAGGCGATAGCGGCCGTCCGCGGCATCGGCCTGTCCGGGCACATGCATGGCGCGACGCTGGTCGATTCGAGCGACGAGATACTCAGGCCCTGCATGCTCTGGAACGATTCGCGTGCGCACGTCGAGGCCAGGGCGCTGGACACGCCGGCAACGCGAGGCATTGCCGGCAGCATCATCTTCCCCGGGTTCACGGCGCCGAAAGTCGCCTGGCTTGCTCGCCACGAACCCGCCGTGCACCAGCGCATTGCCAAGGTGTTGTTGCCGAAAGACTACGTCAGGCTCTGGCTGACCGGTGAACACGTTGGCGACATGTCTGATTGTTCCGGAACAGGCTGGCTGGACATTGCCGGCAGAGACTGGTCGGACGCGCTTCTCGACGTGAGCGAGCTGACGCGAGAGCAGATGCCCCGGCTGGTCGAAGGCAATGCGCCATCGGGCGTCCTCAGAGCGGAGATCGCAGCACGATACGGTTTCGCCAGCGGTATCGTGGTTGCGGGCGGCGCCGGCGACAATGCGGCGTCGGCCTGCGGCATGGGAACGGTCGCGCCAGGCACCGCCTTCCTGTCGCTCGGCACGTCCGGTGTGCTGTTTGCCTCGAACGAGTCCTACCGGCCGAATGCCGAAAGTGCGGTCCATACGTTCTGCCACGCGCTGCCCGATACCTGGCATCAGATGGGCGTGATTCTCGCCGCCACCGACTCCCTGAACTGGCTAGCCTCTGTGACCGGCAAGACGCCCGTCGAACTGACAGCGCCGCTCGAAGGCACCCGACCAACGCCCACAGAGGTCATGTTCCTGCCCTATCTCGGCGGCGAACGTACGCCGATCAACGATCCTGCAGCCCGCGGAGTGTTCACCGGTATCGGCCATGCGACGGACATCACGGCGCTGACGCAAGCCGTTCTGCAAGGGGTGGCCTTCGCGTTCAACGACTGTCGCCAGGCGCTACGCATCGCCGGTACCGAGCTCGACCGCGCAGCCGCCGTCGGCGGTGGATCAAAATCGGGCTACTGGCTGCAGATGATGGCGGACGTGCTGAATCTGCCCCTCGATGTATCCACCGGCGGTGACGTCGGCGCGAGCCTCGGTGCTGCGAGGTTGGGCTTGATGGCGGCGGAAGGTACGGCGCCTGCGGCTGTGTGTTCGCCACCACCGGTCGAGCGCACGATCGAGCCATCCGGCGACCGCGCCGCCTACGATGATCTGCATGAACGTTACAGCGAGACCTATCGTCGGCTGGCGAACAAGAGATGAACGGCGGTTGTGATGAGGCGTAGACGTTTCGGCCTGTGCAGCCTGCCTGGATGACGTGCCTGGACAGTGACGTGAGTGGCGGAGAGGGAGGGATTCGAACCCCCGGACCTTTGACAGTCAACGGTTTTCAAGACCGCCGCATTCGACCACTCTGCCACCTCTCCGCTGACGCCTAGTGTACCGTTGATTCAGTAGCTTAGGGACTTGAAGCACCGTCGACACGTCACTACTTTACAGTCTGGTCGGCATTCGGCAGATGCGCCTCTACCAGTCATCACTTCAGTCTGGCCCATGATCTGAATGATGAACTAGTGGGGTATATTCGTTAACAAGAGATCTGTGCGAACAGATCGTTGCCGCTTTCACTCACTGTTTTCTCTAGGAGTTTTGAAGCATGCAAGACGTAACCCAGGTCTCCCGGACACGGGAGAGTGCGCTACAGACCAACACGGTTCTGCGTAATACGTACGCTCTGCTGTCCATGACGCTGTTGTTCAGCGCGGCCATGGCGGCAGTCTCCATCTTCGCCAACATCCCGCCGATGGTCGCGTTGATCTGCTCGTTCGGTGCAATCGGTATCCTGATGTTCGTCTTGCCGAAGTTCGATGAATCAGCGGCCGGCATCGGCATCGTGTTTCTCGCCACCGGCATGCTCGGCCTCGGCCTCGGGCCCATGCTCAGCATGTACCTGTCCCTGCCCAACGGCGGATCGATCGTCACCACGGCCATGGGCGGAACAGGTGTCATCTTCCTCGCGCTGAGTGCTTATGTGCTGACCACGAAGAAAGATTTCAGCTTCATGGGTGGCTTCTTGATGGTCGGCCTGATCGTGATCTTCGGTGCGGCGATCCTCAATATCTTCATGAGCATCCCCGCACTGAGCATTGCTGTCTCGGCGGCGATGGTCCTCTTGATGAGTGGCTTCATCCTGTTCGACACGAGCCGAATCGTGAACGGTGGCGAGACCAACTACATTCGTGCGACGGTCAGCCTGTTCATCAACATCTTCAACCTGTTCACGAGCCTGCTGCACCTCCTCGGTATCATGAGCGACGACTGATCGGGTCATCGAGTGTGTCGGCAGTTTGTTCCAGAAGGGAGCGCCACGGACCCGCTTCACACGACACACCAGCAACCGACACAGCAGCAACGCGACGTTCGAACGTGTGCACTCAGGGAGGAGTGCGCACTTTCACAAGATTCTCGCCTGACTTCATTGCTTTTGACGCTGTTACCCCCCTGACTCGATCGTGAAGAGAAACCATGGATAGCATCTGGGTCAAGATAGCCGTCGCCGCCATGCTCGGACTCATGGTGTGGCGCATGGTGCCGGTGGCAAGACACTGGCTGGAGAACGGGCCGCGGGGTTCGCAGAAGGAATGGTTGAACGCATCGATGTTGCTGGCAGGCGTGGTGCTCTTCGTCGTCCTGTTGATCAATCTCGTTTAGGTGCCCGCACGAACGTTGCCGTGATCGGCGCGTGATCCGAGCTCGTGTAACCGCCAAGTGACTCGACCTTTCCGAGGGTCAAGCCACGATAGAACACATGATCGAGATGACTGTTCATGTGAGCGAGTCTCAGCTTTCGGCTCATGGCGGCCTCTGTCAGGCCAGCGTCGCTGGCCACCTTGAGGAAGCGCGCCAGCCGCGTCGGACTCCAGGTGTTGAAATCGCCACCGAGAAGGGTCGGGCCGTCATGCCGACGAAGCGCTGACTCGAGCTGGTCGAGCTGTTCGACATACTTGGCGATAGTCACGAAGTTGATGGCGTGCATGTTCAGCACCATCAGCGTCGTCGTCTCACCCTGCAACGGATAGTGGGTGACAAGCAGCAGTTTCTGCGTCTGCGACAGCGGTTCGGCGTGCGGCGAGAGATAGAAATGCTGTTCGCTCGCCGACACCGAACAGCCTGTCTTCACACCATGTTCCACACCACTTACCGGATGACGGAAGCTTCGCGCCATCACCCATTCGAAGTGATCGTTCGCGGTGAACAGCTCGTCCGAGGGTGCATTCAGCACAGCCTCCTGCAGCAGAACCAGATCGCGATCTGCAATCAGCGCCTTGAAGTCGCGCCCCCAGTGCGTGCGTTTCGCCTTCAGGATGTTCCAGACAAGGCAGCGGATCTCAGGGCCGAGCACACTCTGCCCGGCCTTGCCGATCATCCGCAGCTCATCATCAGCCGAGTAGCGGTGGGGTCTGAACCGTTTGCCGATTTCTTGTCGCAGCATGCCATGGAGGCTTCAAAGGGACGGGGGCTTCAGAGGTACGGAGAAAACAGCCTGAAGAAGTTGTTTCTGAGACGCACCGGCAGGGCCTCACTGCCCGTCGTTTCCACCACGGTGGCACTGTCGCACTTGGCTTCGACAAGCGCCCTGAGCCGCTCGTTGAAGTCTTGATCGTAACACTCGACATTGATCTCGAAGTTGAGTTCCAGGCTTCGCGAATCCCAGTTGCTCGACCCGATGAGCGACCACCGATCGTCGACGAGACAAAGCTTGGAATGGTCGAATGGCTGTGGTGTCTCCACAATCTCGATGCCGTAGCTCATCAGCTTTCGGGTATTCGCTTTCATGGCCCAGCCAACGAACCAGAGGTTGTTTCGCGCGGGAACGCAGACCCGTACGCGAACCCCGCGCAGCGAGGCGATCTGCAAGGCGCTGACCAGGATTCTTCCGGGCAGGAAATAGGGTGTGACGATATCGATCGAGTGCCGCGCCACATTGATCGCACCGATCAAGGCGTGCTCCAGCTTCTGATAGTTGTCATCCGGACCATCGAGCAGCACTCGCGCCAGTTTGCCCCTGCCCGCTGCATTGGTGCGGCCCTCACGTGGCCCGTACGTCGAGCGGGCGTCGACAGGCTGCCAGGCCGGCAGTTCCAGCGACTCGCCGGCCGCGAAGTGCCAGTCTTCCGCGAACACAGCGTTTATCTGATCGATGATCGGACCGTTGACCTTGAAATGCACGTCTTGTGTGTGGTGACGTGACGGGCGTCGCAACAGGTTGCCGGCGCGAATGTTCATGCCACCGACGAACGCCACCTCTCCGTCTACCGAGAGGATCTTCCGGTGATTGCGCAGATTCAGGAAACGCGTGCCGGAACGCGACAGGAACGACAGAAAGCGCGCGGTTGGCACTCCGGCGCGTCGGAGCACGCGATCGGACCGGACCATACTGAAGCCGTAGCCGACACCGAGTCCGTCGATCAATACGCGAACCTCGACGCCACGTGCCTGTGCGCTTGTCAACGCATCGACGAATCGCTCGCCGGCTTCGTCGTACTCGAATATGTAGCTCGACAGCACCACGCTCGCGTTTGCGCTATCGATGGCGGCGATCATGGCCGGATAGGCTTCGTCCCCATTGATCAATGGGGTGAGCGTGTTGCCCGAAAGGTAGGGCGACGGGTGAATGGCGAGTCCGAGCCGCATGAGCGCACGCCAGCGCGGCGGCAACTGATCGATGAGCGGTGGCAGCGTGTCGACACCGATGTCGCCACCCGGGGACTCCGGCGTATGGCCGCGAGGCAACTCGGCCTGGGCTCTCCGGCGAATGCGATTGATGCCGAACAACCAGTACAGAACGGCACCGAAGAAAGGGGACAGCGCGACGATGCCAAGCCAGCTGAAGGCAGACCCTTCGCTCTGCTTGTTGAGTAGCACATGAACGCCTACCCCCGCGACGATCAGCACATGCAGCGCACCCGCTACCGAGAATACGGTTCCAGGATCTACCACAACGTCTGCAAGCTCTCCCGCCATCGACTTCCGTGCAATACCTGACAAGGCGCGAACTGGGCTACTCGCGTCCGCAATTATAGCGATTGATGGCTCACAAGCCCGATGCTTCCGCAAACATCGCTTCGCGCGCCAGTTCACACCCTGACACCTGCCTGTCAAGTGCCTTTCGGCAGCGCCGACACTTGAACAGACACTCAGAATCGACTCAGGCCATGGCACGCTCATCCGACCTTCCCTTTCCGCTGTCTCTCCTGAGGGATCGCTCGTTTCAAGCGCGTGAGATACGGCGAGTCATCGGCATTGCCATGCTCTACCTCGGCATCACGACGGTGCTCGTCGGCTTGCTCTACAGTCAGCTGCTGACCTCGTTGCTCGATGGCATCGCGCCGCTCCTCTTCGTATCGGAGGACGCCCAGCTTGCCGCAGACGCGGTGCCGGCGCTTGGCGACGTGCTCGGCAAGTGGATGCTCGCCATGCTCGCCATCAACGTGGTGATCACTATCGTCCTGGGCATCTTCATTACCCGTCGTCTGGGCCAACCGATTCTCGCGATCAAGCGGACACTACGGGAAATCGGCGACGGTAACCTCGATGTCAGGCTCAGAGCATCCGACAGCCGTGACTTCGGCGAGATCGCCACCGAGCTCAGCACCGCCATGCGCAGTGTTCGCGCCCAGGTGGCCGCCGCAAAATCCGGCATCGAGCAGGTTCAATCGCTCACGGACATGGACCTCATCGAGCGCGAAAAGGGTCTGGAAATCTGTCGCTCGGCGCTCGACTACTTCCAGGTTGAAGGTACGGCAGGCGGAACGGTAGAGCGGTTCGACCGCGGCCCGGACAATGACACCTTCGCCGATTTCAACGTCAAGGGTCCAAGCCTCGATGGAACTCAGGGAGCGGCCTGAGACATGTATCGCTCCCGTCTATTCAGCAGCGAGCAATGCTGTGTGTGCCGCTATCGCCGGAACCGATCGATGAATGGCCGGGAGCGATCGTTGCGCTTTGCAGGTGTCGCGCTTGCCGCTATCGTGCTGGCGTCTTGCGGCGGCGGTGGAAGCGGTGGGCGTGGTAGTGATACCAGCCAGCGTGTGGTTGTCGACGATGAACCGCCACCGGGCCCGGGGCCCAATGGCAGCTACCTGTACGTCTCGGGCCCCGAAATATATTTTGGAACCCGTGATGTCGGCACTGTCGCCAGCCAGGAACTGGAGATCGTCAATCGGGGCGCCGATATCTATCCGATCGAGTCGCTCGAGATCGCAGGCGATGATGCCGAGGAATACACTACCGACTTCCGACCACCGCTGACGCTCAACCCGGCGGAAAAGGTTCGTGTGAACGTCTCCTTCGCACCGATCGGCGAAGGCAGAAAGTTCGCTGAACTGGATATCCGCTTCGACACCATCGTGCAGGCTGATCCGGCGATGAATGCCAACGAAGCGAGTTTCTACCGCGCGAGGGAACTGGAGGACCGGGAAGAGTACGTGACCTCATTGAACGTCTACGAGAACTATCTCGAGAACCGCCCGGTGACCGTCAACAAGCAGCGCGCGGCGATCAAGCTGCCGGTCATTCGCGAGGCTGAGCGATACGGCACCGGTGAGGATTTCGAACTCTACCTCGATGCACTCAATGCCCGTGACGACGATGACCATGATGTGGCGATACAGTTGCTCGACAGTCTGTTGCTGCTCTATCCCGAGAGCTACATTGCCGACGACGCGCTGTATCTCGCGGCCTACATCGATCTGATGGATCGTGACGAGCCGGCCGAAGCGCTGCAAAGACTCAGCCTGCTGAGAACACGCTATCCCGACACGAACTACTACGACACCGGGCTGTATGCCGAGGCGCTTGCTCAGGAGAAGCTCGGCAACGTTGCACTTGCCCGTTCGATCTATCTCGATCTACGCTATCGGCATACCAGCATCGACGCGCTCGGCGTCACCCTCCCGAAAGACAACATCATGTCGAGGTTATGGTTCGAACGCGCCAGCGAAGGACTGGAAGGCCTGTCAACCCCGAGTTGAGCGGGCGTGCCAGCCGTATGACATGAGTCGTCTGATCGTCATCACCGGCATTCTCGTGATCGTCCTTGTCGTCGGGCTGCTCGTATCGACCGTGCTGCTGGCCCGTTCCTCCGAACGGGACCATCCTCCGGTCGGGACGCTCATGAACATCGAAGGGTTGACCGTGCATGTCCGGGACAGCGGTCAACCCTCCCTCGATCCGGCCGACGCCGACGCCGACGCCGACGCCGACGCTGATGCTGATGCTGACACCGATGCTGGGCCAGACGTCACACCGGTCATCCTGCTGCTGCACGGTGCAAGCACCAGCCTGCTCGACTTCGAGACCTCACTCTTCCCGGCCCTGTCGACCGACCATCGCGTCATCAGTATCGATAGACCCGGTCACGGCTACAGCGATGCGCCAACGGAATGGCCGTCCCCTTACGCGCAGGCCGCCATTGCCAGAGCCACACTCACGGCGCTCGGCATCGAGCAGGCCGTCTGGGTAGGACACTCACTGGCCGGCAGCATCGTCATGGCCGGACTTTTGGAAGAGTCGAACGGCATCAGCGCTGGCGTGCTGCTCGCGGGTGCCACTCACCCCTGGGATACGGGTGTGACCTGGCACGCCGATGTTGCCGCCCTGCCCGTCATCGGCAAGATATTCAGCTGGCTGTTGATCGAACCCGTCGGTCATCTGATGCTCGATTCAGCAGTCGACTCGGTATTCACACCCGAGACGACGCCGCCGGACTATGTCGTCGAGACCGGGGTCAGATTGTCGCTACGCCCGGACACGTTCCGTGCGAACGCCCGCGATCTGTCCCGCCTGAGTGAGCATCTCGATGCCCAGACGCTTCGATACCCCACTATCGATCGACCGATTCTCTCGCTGACCGCGGACGGCGACGATGTCGTGCCAGCGTGGAATCATGACGAACGCCTGCGCAAAGTGCTCTCGACCGTACAATCGTCGGAACTCAAAGGTGCGGGACACGCCTTCCACCATACCCGCACCCAGGAAGTGGCCGATGCGATTCGCAAATTCATCGGCGCCATGTCGAACTGACAGGTGAGCGGGGGTTCGCATAGCGGGCGCGATTGATGCCGTACCGACAACTCACCGATTCCGGTCGCTGAACTATCCGAGAATGCTTGACAGTCAGTCCACCGCCTCCCAGAATACGCGCTTCGGTGCGGGAATAGCTCAGTTGGTAGAGCGCAACCTTGCCAAGGTTGAGGTCGCCGGTTCGAACCCGGTTTCCCGCTCCAGACATCCCGTCACTCATCGTCGGACGTTGTCGTCGGTGAGAATTGACCGGATGGTCGGTCGTACCGATGGGCTGAGTGGCAGAGTGGCTATGCACCGGATTGCAAATCCGTTTACCTCGGTTCGACTCCGGGCTCAGCCTCCACGACCAGATGACGCGGCCTCGATATGACGATTCTGGTGGCGCTGGCGGGAGTCGAACCCGCATGGCCGAAGCCGAGGGATTTTAAGTCCCTTGTGTATACCAGTTCCACCACAGCGCCATCTGTTCCCGGAGCAGGAAAACCTGACCGTTTCGAGCATTTCAAGCCGGCAAGAGCATACAGACTACCGCTCCCGACCGCACATCATGATCCACTTCGTTACAAACCTCATGGTGTCGGCGGCTTGTCGTCGGCAAACGCGGCCTGCATGTAACCGACCATCGACCAGATCGTGAGTACCGTGGCCACATACAGTGCAACCAGGCCCATCTGGTAGATCGGCAGGCCGAGGAAGTCGTGCAGGTAGAGCAACAGGCCGAGCGCAATGATCTGCGCCGTGGTCTTGACCTTGCCAATCCAGCCGACTTTCACTTTGCCGCGCTGCCCCATTTCCGCCATCCACTCTCGCAAGGCACTGATGGTGATCTCACGGCCGATGATCACGATGGCAGGGATCGTCAGCCACGGGCTGTTGTCGAACTCGACGATAAGTATCAGCACTGTCGCCACCATCAACTTGTCAGCGACCGGATCGAGGAATGCACCGAAGCGACTTTCCACACCCCACTTTCTCGCCAGGTAGCCATCGAGCCAGTCGGTGACGCCCGCGATACTGAATATCAGGCAGCTGAGCGGCCGGGCCCAGGGCGCATCGATGTAGAAGACGATGACGACGACCGGGAGCAATCCGATACGCAAGAGCGTGAGCCACATGGGCACGTTGTTCTTCATGAACCAGCCTTGTCGATTTCGGTGAGGGCGAACTCCACTAGTGTTCTTCCACTAGACCTTCGGAGCCCGTGTCGGGTGGAGCTCATCGTACACTTTGCTGGCCAGGCCATCCGAGATGCCGGGCACGGAAGCGATGTCCTCGACACCTGCCTTCCGGAGTCGTTGCAAGCCTCCGAAGTGGGTCAGCAGTTGCCGTCGCTTCTTCGGTCCGAGGCCCTTGATCTCCTCGAGCGGCGATGTCGTGCGCGCCTTTGCGCGCCTGGCACGATGGCCGGTGATGGCGAAGCGATGAGCCTCGTCACGTATCTGCTGGATCAGCAGCAAGGCCGGCGAGTCGCTCGTCAGCTGTTTCTCGACGTTGCCACCCGGTGAATTGCCATGTGAACGGCCATGCGAACTGCCTGGCGAACTGCCTGGCGAACTGTCCCGGCAGACGATGAGCGTCTCGTCACCCGGGCGCCTGTCCGGCCCCTTCGAGACGCCGATGATCCGCACCGTGTCGTCATCGATGCCGAGTGCCTGCATGACCTCCAGTGCGACGCCGATCTGCCCCCGTCCGCCATCGATGAAGAGCAACGCCGGTAACTCTCGATCCTCCTTGAGCAGCCGCGTGTAGCGACGGGTCAAGGCCTGTCGCATGGCCGCATAGTCATCCCCGGCGGTCACATCCTGGATATTGAATCGACGGTAGTCGCTCTTCAACGCACCTTCGGCATTGAAGACGACGCAGCTCGCTACCGTCGCTTCACCCATGGTGTGACTGATATCGAAACACTCCATCCGTGAGGGCGCTTCATCGAGGCCGGCAAGATCCCTTACCGCTTCCAGCCGGGCAGCCATTCCCGAACGCGAAGCCAGTCTCGCGGCCAGTGCGACTTCTGCGTTTGTGCGGGCCAGCGTCTGCAGCTTCGCCCTCTCGCCGCGGACGCGCGAGACGATGGACACCGCCGAGCCAAGTCGATTCGACAACACCTCCTGCAACAGACCGTCACCTTCGACAGGCTCGCTCAGCACGATCTCACGCGGCACGTCATGCTCGAGATAGAACTGCGCGACGAACGCTTCGAGAATATCGGCGGAAGTGATGCCGATGGGCGTTGCCGGATAGAACCCCTTGTTGCCCAGGTTGACCCCGTTTCGAACATAGAAGACCTGCACGCAGCTCTGCCCTCCCTGGGTGACGGCGGCAACGTAGTCAGCGTCTTCGCGCTCGGACAGCCCCGAGGCAAGATCGCTGACCGCCTTCAGACTGGCAATCTGGTCGCGCAAGCGCGCTGCCTTCTCGAATTCGAGTGCCGCGCTTGCAGATTCCATGCGGCTTGCCAGTTCGTCGACGACCTCGGCGGACTTGCCCTCGAGGATGCGCACCGTCATGTCGACGTCCCGGCCGTACTCCTCGGCCGCGATCAGGTCGACGCAGGGTGCGGTACATCGCTCGATCTGATATTGCAAGCAGGGGCGCGAACGGTTTCGGAAGTAGCTGTCTTCACACTGGCGAACGCGGAACAGCTTCTGTACCAGGCGCATGGAACGCTTTACCGCACTGGCACTCGGGTACGGCCCGATGTACTTGCCACGCACCTTGCGCGCGCCACGCTGGTAGCTGACGCGGGGAAATTCATCCTGCGTCGAGATGAAGATGTACGGATAACTCTTGTCGTCCCGAAGAACGACGTTGTAGCGCGGCCGGTGCTCCTTGATCAGGTTGTGTTCCAGAATCAATGCCTCGGCAGCACTGGCAGTGACCGTGACTTCCACCTCCGCGATCGACGCGACCAGTGCGCGGGTCTTGCGATTCTCGACCGTCTGCCGGAAATAGCTCGACAGGCGATTGCGGAGGTTACTGGCCTTGCCGACATAGATGATCTCGCCCGCGGCATCCCGCATGCGGTACACGCCCGGCCTCTCGGTTACCGTACGCATGAACGATTCGATGTCGAATTCGCCCGCCACACCTGACGTCATCGAGACCGCCCTCCTCCGATCACTCGTCGATATCCCAGAGCCCGTGACGCATGGCGAGGCGCACGAGTTCCGCAGTGGTCGCGATGTCGAGTTTCTCGAAGGCCCGCACGCGGTGCGTGCTTACGGTCTTTTCACTGATGTGCAGTGACTCACCGATCTGCCGGTTCCTGTTACCCCGCAGCAGCAATACGATGACCTCGTACTCGCGGGTCGAGAGTTGCTCGAACGGGTTGCCGCTACCTCCGTCGATGGTGTCCATGGCGAGTTGCCGGGCCACATCGGGCGAGAGGTAGCGCTCACCGTCCAGGACGAGTTTGACCGCCTTCTCGATCTCGTCGGATTCACTGCCTTTGGTGACGTAACCGCGCACCCCCGTGGCAAGCAGTCGCCTGATGGTGGCGCCGTCGAGTAGCCCGCTCACCATGATGACGCGAGCGTTCGGCAACGCGAGCAACAGCTTGCCGACAGCGTCGGCACCGCTCATGCCCGGCAGGGAGATATCCATGAGAACGAGGTCGAAATTCGAACTCGCGGCCTGCGACAACGCCTCCTCGGCCGACCCCGCCTCGGAGATCTTCTCCACATACGGGTTGTTTTCGAGCAAGGCTCGCATGCCCGATCGCACCAGTGCGTGGTCATCGACCACGAGGACATGACATTCATTGCAGAGAGTCATGCCATCACCACGTGATCAGAGCAGAACCCCAGGTGAACCCCCCACCGAATCCTTCCAGCAGAACCGTATCGCCACGCTTGATCCGGCCGTCACGCACAGCCACATCAAGCGCCAGAGGAATGGATGCGGCCGACGTGTTGCCGTGTTCGGCAACGGTCTGTACCACCTTGCCCATGGACAGGCCCAGTTTTTTTGCAGTTGCCTTGATGATACGGATGTTTGCCTGATGAGGTACGAGCCAGTCGACCGCGGATCGTTCCAGCCCGTTGGCGTCGAGCGTTTCATCGACGATATCGCCAAGTGTCTTCACCGCCATTCGAAAGACTTCGGGGCCTGCCATCTCGACATAGGTGCGCCCCTCGACCACCGCGGCGTGGTGGTTCGAGACGCCACTCGGCACGTGCAGAAGTTCCGCGTGATCACCGTCGGCATGCAGGTGAGTGGACAGGATGCCCGGCGCAGCGTCGCGCTGCAGAACGACGGCGCCCGCGCCGTCACCGAACAGAACACAGGTATTCCGGTCATCCCAGTTGATGATTCGCGAAAACGTCTCCGCACCCAGCACCAGGGCCGTGCGGGCCATTCCGGTGCGCACGAACTGATCCGCAATGGACAGTGCGTAGACAAATCCCGTACAGACTGCCTGCACGTCGAAGGCGGCACAGCCCTGAGCCCCGAGCCGACTCTGCAACAGACAGGCCGTACTTGGAAAGACACGGTCGGGGGTCGTCGTCGCCACAATGATCAGATCGAGCGCAGACGGCTTCACATCGGCCGCCTCGAGCGCGCGTCCTGCCGCCGCATAGGCGAGATCCAGCGTAAATTCGCCCTCTGCCGCGATATGCCGCTGAGCTATGCCGGTACGCTCGCGAATCCACTCGTCGTTCGTATCGACGCGCGCAGCGAGCTCTGCGTTGCTGACTACCCGGGCAGGCAGATAACCGCCGGTTCCGGTAATGCGAGAGAAAGCGGCCAAGTCAGTGCTGCGCCTCGCCACTCACGCAGCGTGGACGCAGGCACCGAGCCGGGTCGCGATCATGGCCGGGACATCCTTGCGAATCTCGAGCAGCGCGATCTCGATGGCATTGGCGAACGCGAACGCATCCGCACTGCCATGACTCTTCACGACAACGCCTTGCAGGCCCAGAAGACTTGCCCCGTTGTACTGTCTGGGGTCTATCCGCCGGCCGAACGCGGCCAACACCGGCTTGGCAGCCAGGCCGACGAGCTTGTTGCGAAAACTTCGCGTGAACTCCTGCCGCAGGTAATGGGACACCATGCGCGCCACCCCTTCACTGGTCTTCAGCGACACGTTGCCGACAAAGCCGTCACAGACGACCACATCGACCCGGTCGGTATAGATCTCGTTCCCCTCCACGAAGCCGATGTAGTTCAAGATGCCCGCTGCCGCGCTCGCGGCAAACCGCGGCGCGGCTGCCTTGACCTGTTCGTTACCCTTCATCGCTTCCGAGCCGATATTGAGCAGACCGACCCGCGGCGCATCGATACCGTCGACAGCTTGCGCAAGTATCGATCCCATCAGCGCGAACTGATGCAGATGCTCGGCCGTGCAATCCACGTTAGCACCGAGATCGAGCATGTGCGTGTGTCCATCGATGGCCGGTAGTGTCGTGCTGATGGCGGGTCGGTCAATGCCCGGCAGCGTCTTCAGCACGAACCGGCTGATCGCCATCAGCGCGCCGGTGTTGCCGGCGCTGACCGCAGCACCCGCCCGGCCCGACTTGACCAGGTTGATGGCCACCCGCATGGACGAGTCTTTCTTGTTTCGCATCGCGACGGCTGGCGCGTCGTCCATCTTGACGACCTCGCTCGCTGCCACGACCTCATAGCGGTCACGCGGCAATGACTGAGTGCCAAGGTGCTCGCCGATGACGTCAGGGTCACCGACGAGCAGCAAGGAGACGTCAGCGCGCCGCGCAAGGAACGTGCGCGCGGCTTCCACCATGACCGCCGTACCACCATCACCGCTCATGGCGTCCACGGCAATGACCGCATGACCGGTCATGTTGCTGCGCTAGTCTTCGTCGTCGTCCTCATAGTCGTCGACCACTTCGACGACCTGTTTGCCGCGATAGAAACCGTCGGCCGTGACGTGATGCCGGCGATGCAGCTCACCTGTGGTCGGATCGGTCGACAGGGTGGGCCTGGAGAGAGAATCGTGCGAGCGACGCATGCCGCGCCGCGAAGGGGTCTTGCGGCTCTTCTGAACGGCCATGGGAAGGTCCTGTAAAGGTCGGAAGGGTTAGTGAAGGTTGAGGTCCTTGAGGACGTCGAACGGGCTTTTCTTCGGCGAATCAGCCGACGCCTCGTGGGGATCGCCCACAGTTGCTTCGTCGATGACACCGTGCTCTCTGGCAAACCGCTGGCAATCGCTGCCCTCTTCATGTCTGGGTATGTTCGGCACGTGCAATATCAATTCGTCTTCGAACAGATCGACCAGATGAATCTGGCCATTCTCGTCAAGCACCACCGGATCGAACATATCGGGCAAGGCTCGCGATTCCTCCTCGGAATCGACGAAGACGAGCTCATAGGGCTCGTCGATTTCAACCTGCATGGGCTCAAGACAACGTTGGCATTGAAGCGGCCACGAAGCCCTCAAACGCCCGGCGACGACGATATGATCCTTGCGCCGGGAGAAGGTTGCACTGGCGTGCATGACACCCTCTTTCAACGCCAGCATACTGACCAGTCGCGGAAAGTGTTCGAACGGCACAATCACCTCGAACCGCGTCCCATCCCGTGCCACCAGGTCCGGGTCGAACCGCGCTGGAAGCGTCTTCGTCATAACCACCGAATTTTAGCTAATCAGTGCTCTTCGTGCAAGCAAATATGCGTCAGATTCGACTCCTCCCGGCCTGGCATGCCGGCTGGTGAGCAGACCGCCCCGTAAGCTGGTCCTGGCCTCTTCCTCACGTTACCGCGCAGCACAGTTGGCAACGCTCGGCATCCCCTTCGACATCGCTTCCCCGGCGATCGACGAGGCCCGACAACCCCACGAGGCGCCGCTCGCACTTGTCAGCCGCCTGGCTCGACAGAAAGCCGAAGTCATCGCGTCATGCAACACCGGGGCCATCATCATCGGTTCCGATCAGCTGGCATCGCTCGATGGAGACATCATCGGCAAGCCCGGCAATGCAGCCGCGGCACGGGCGCAGCTCGCGGCCAGCAGTGGTCGGACGCTGGATTTCCTGACGGCCGTGCATCTGCTCGACCTGCGCGGCCGCGAACCTGCCGCAAGTGCCGATCACGTCGTGACGCGGGTGGTATTCCGAACCCTCGACGCCGACGAGATCGCCCGTTACGTCGCCCACGACGACCCGGTCGACTGCGCCGGCTCGTTCAAGATCGAGGCACAGGGCATAAGTCTGTTCGAACGGATCGAAAGCACCGATCCGAGCGCGCTTGTCGGGCTACCGCTGATCGCCACCGCGAGACTGCTTCGACAAGCAGGGCTGAGACTGCCCTGAGGGCCAGCACGAGCAGCCAGCACGAGCAGCCAGGACGAGCGGCCTGAACAAGCGGCCTGAACGAGCGGCCTGAACGAGCGGCCTGAACGAGCGGTCAGAACCCGGGCAGCGCCGACACGCCGGTCAGCAGCAACAAGAATTGCAGGATCACGAGAGCCGGGACGGCCGCGAGCACGTCATCGAGCATGATGCCGAGACCGCCGTGGACGCGCTGGTCTACCCAGCTGATAGGCCACGGCTTGACGATGTCGAACAGCCGGAACAACAGGAAACCGAGCACGATGAACCCGGCCGTGTGCGGGATGGCCGTCATGACGAGCAGGTAGCCGACAATTTCGTCCCAGACGATTCCGCCGTGATCGTGCACGCCGAGATCCTCGGCACAAGCGCCGCAGCACCACACACCGATTCCGAACAGGACAGCCACCACGAACAGGTGCAGCAAGGGATGCGCCGGCATCAACGGCAGCAGAGGAACGGCCGCCAGCGTGCCGACGGTTCCCGGGGCACGCGGTGCGAGCCCCGAACCTGCGCCAAGGGCTATGAAATTCGCGAAGCTGCGCGTCAAGGCGGCCGGTTCGATGCGACTCACGGCGAGCGGCGCATCTCGATCGGACGTAGCTGCGATGCCAGGCGGTCGAGCACGCCGTTGACATAGCGATGCCCGTTGTCCGCACCGAAGCGTTTGGTAATTTCGACACCCTCATTGATGATTACGCGCGCCGGGGTGTCCAGCACATGGACGAGTTCGTAAGCGGCGATTCTCAGAATGGCCCGCTCGATCGGATCGACCTCCACCAGCGGCCGATCAAGCCCGTCGGCCAGCGCCGAATCCACCGCCTCCACAGCGTGGCTGACGCCCTTGAACAGGCGCTCGAAGTAAGCGACATCGACGCGAGTCATGTCCTGACGCTCCAGGAACTCGCGTTTCACGGTCGAGCTTTCCGACCCCGCCATGTCCCACTGATAAAGCGCCTGCAAGGCACGCTCGCGCGCAAATCGCCGCGCTTGACTGCGTGACGGCTTGCCCCTGCCGCGACCACCTCCGCGACCGCCGGCGTGCTCAGGTTGGCTCTTGCGTCCAGGCTGGCCCGTGGGCTCCTCCGGTTGCGGGATCTTCTTCATCAGCGTCGCCGCCACGTCGTCTGGCCACCCGCATCTTCCAGGAGGATGCCGGCCTCGGCCAGCGTGTCGCGAATCGTGTCGCCGCGTGCGAAGTCCTTCGCCTCCCGTGCCGCACGACGTTCCTCGATCAGGGCCTCGATTTCCCCGGACGTCAGCCCGCCGGTGCCCTGCGCGCCTTCGGCCGACTGCAGGACCGCTTGCGGGTCACCTTGCAATATCCCAAGTCGTCCGCCCAGCACGACGAGGGTGCTTGCCAGTCGAGCAGCACGCGTCGACCCGGTATCCTCTCGATTGAGTTCGGTGGCAAGCTCGTGCAACACCGCGACGGCTTCAGCGGTATTCAGGTCATCGTCCATGGCAGCCACGAAGCGCTCGACGAAACTCGGGTCCACATTCGCACTATCGGCGACAACGGCGTGGCCGCGAAGCGCCGTGTAGAGGCGTCGAAGGGCGTTGCGCGCCGAAGCCATGGCGTCCTGGCTGAAATCGACCGGGCTACGGTAGTGACTGGCGACGACAAAGAACCGGATTTCCTCGCCTCGCCAGTCTGCCAGTGCATCACCGATCGTCAGGAAGTTGCCGGTCGACTTCGACATTTTCTCGCCGTCCACCCGAATCATGCCGTTGTGCATCCAGTAACGCGCAAACGTTCCGCCGTTGGCGCATTCGCTCTGCGCGATCTCGTTCTCATGGTGGGGGAACTCGAGATCGAGCCCGCCGCCGTGAATGTCGAACTCAACGCCCAGCAATGCCGTGGACATGGCCGAACACTCGATATGCCAGCCCGGCCGTCCGTCACCCCAAGGAGATGACCAGCTCGGTTCGTCCTCGCGTGACGCCTTCCAGAGGACGAAGTCGAGAGGGTCGCGCTTGCGCTCATCGGTGGTGATCCGGGCCCCGGCACGAAGCTCATCGAGCTTGCGTCCGGAAAGTTTTCCGTAACCGGGGCAGGAGCGCACCGCGAAGAGCACATCGCCACCTTCGACGGCATAGGCATGACCGCCGTCCATCAATCGATGGATCATCGAGATGACGCCGTCGATGTGACCGACCGCTTGTGGTTCGAAGGTCGGTTCGAGTACATCGAGGGCAGCAGCATCAGCCCGCATGGCCTCGATGTATCTCGCGGCGAGCGTTTCCGGCGCTTCGCCATTACTGGCGGCGCGCGCGATGATCTTGTCGTCGACGTCGGTGATATTGCGTACATACGTCACTTCGTAACCACTGGCCAGCAAGTGACGAAGGAGGATGTCGTAGACGAGCATGGACCGCGCATGCCCGACGTGGCAGTGATCATAAACCGTGATGCCGCACACATAGAGCCCGACATGACCCTCGCGTAACGGCGTGAAGGGCTCCTTGCGGCGTCCGAGAGTGTTGTAAATAGTCAGCATCGGCGGCGACTCTAGCAGATTACCCGATGGTTACCGCGATCGGCTGCATCGCAAGGAAGGCCTAGAATCTGCGTACAAATACAGGCCTGCGAACAAACGCAGCTTGTTGGTCTGAAGCCGCCACCGTCCAACTGCATCCCTAACGCCTATCATGCCAACGATCCGAACCGCGGGCGCGATCTGTCTGCTCTTTCTGCCCGCCATAGCCGCCCTTCCCACCGCTCCCCTGATCGCGTCCGAAGCGGAACAGCCGAATCCGCAAGTGCAGCTGATCACCAGCGTGGGAAATATTGTCGTGGAGCTCGATAGTAGCCTCGCACCTGCGACTGTCGAGAACTTTTTGAGGTACGTCGAAGACGACTTCTACGACGGTACGATCTTCCACCGAGTCATCGAGGGTTTCATGATTCAGGGCGGCGGCTTTACCGCCGAACTTGCGCGCAAAGCCACGGCAGCACCTATCGTCAACGAAGCCAACAACGGGTTATCCAACGAACGCTACACGATCGCGATGGCGCGTACCAATGCACCCCATTCCGCTACGGCACAATTCTTTATCAATACTGCCGATAACATCAATCTGGACCATACCTCGGCCAGCCCGCGTGGCTGGGGATACGCGGTCTTCGGTCGTGTGGTTGGCGGGCACGAGACCATCGACCGGATAAGCACGACGAGTACGACCGCTCGTGGCCCCTTCAGTCGCGACGTTCCGGTCGAGGCAATCGTCATCGAGACCGCAGAGCAACTGGATCTGCATGCCGACGTCGAAGTGGATGCAGCCGAGGCCACGAAGGACGATGGCGACCTGCCGGCAATCGTACCGGGCGAAGCCGCGGATGATGGCGAGGGCACCGACACCTCCCGGTCACGAAAGCTACCTTCGCGGATCGGCTGAGAACAGATCGTCGGCCTTCGGGTCGGCTCCGGAACGAGTGCAGTGCACCAATTGTGCTGTCGAGCTCAGGCAGAGCGCTGATACACTTCGTGCATCGGGTCACTGGTCTTGCCACACGAATATGAAAGCGACGCTCACCACGGACAAGGGTGCCATCATCCTCGAACTCGACGAGGTCGCCGCGCCGGAAACCTGCGCCAACTTCAAGCGCTACGCCGATGACGGTCACTACGATGGCACCATCTTCCATCGCGTCATTCCCGGCTTCATGATCCAGGGTGGCGGATTCGTCGCCGACATGTCGCAGAAGGCGACGCGCGACAACATACGGAACGAGGCCAGGAACGGGCTGACAAATACCGCAGGCACGGTTGCCATGGCACGAACACCAGATCCGCACTCGGCCAGCTCGCAGTTCTTCATCAATTTGGTCGACAACGATTTCCTGAACTTCAAAGACGAGTCGCACAGTGGCTTCGGATACTGTGTGTTCGGCAAGATCGTCGAAGGCATGGATACGGTAACAGCCATCGCCAGCGTGGCAACGGGCACCAATGGCGCGCACCAGGATGTACCGCTCGAAGCTGTCGTGATCGATTCGGTGTCTGTCGAAGAAAGCTAGTTCCGCATCAAGACGCTCTTCATTGCCGACCTGCACCTCGACGCCCGCCGACCGGGGGTCATCTCGCTTGCCCTCCGGCTATTGCAGCAAGCGACTACCGCCGACGCCCTCTGGATACTCGGCGATCTGTTCGAGGCCTGGCTCGGCGACGACATCGGTGACCCGGCCTGCGCGCCGGTCGTCGATGCCCTGGCTCGACTGAGCGACACCGGCACAGCGCTGCACCTGATGCACGGCAATCGTGATTTCCTGCTCGGCGAGGCGTTCGCGACAAAGACCGGCGCAACCCTGCACAGGAGCGACGAAGTGATCGTCGAGCTGGGCGGCGAGGCAACGCTCCTGCTCCACGGTGACACGCTCTGCACAGGGGATATCGACTATCAGTCGTTGCGCGTCATGTTGCGGAACCCCGCCTGGCAAAGCGAATTCCTAGCCGGGACACCCGCAAGGCGCCTCGACATGGCGCGCGCCTTGCGGGAACGGAGCCGTGAAGCGACGGCCGGCAAGTCGGGCGGCATCATGGATGTCGACCCCGAAGCCGTGACCGCCGCCTTTGCGCGTAGCCGGTGTCGCACCATGATCCACGGGCATACCCATCGTCCTGCCGATCATTCGTCACCCGCCGGTCGCCGCTTGGTGCTCGGTGACTGGCACGATGATCATGCCGAGATCATTCGGCACGAGGATTCGCGGTTCTTCCTCGAAACATGGCGATGACAAGCTCGCAGTTCGAGGATGGCGATCAACGGACGGTGGGGGTAACGGCAGCGCGACTCGCAGCGTACGTCGCTTCCATCTCGATGATCAGGGCGAGCTCGGCCTCGTCGAAGCCTGCCTGCAGACGCGCCTCGCGATTGTAAGGGCCGCGGAGGTAGGCGCTGTTGGGACCGCGCAGCAGATCCCGGAACACGGCGCAGCCGTCCAGCTCGCGTTCCTCACAGACATGTCGGAACCAGCGATTGCCGACCTCCACATGGGTGATCTCGTCGGTGTAGATGCGCTCGAGGATGGCAGCACTCTCGGTGTCACCGGCCGATACCAGACGCGCGATCATCGGCGGGGCAACGTCGAGGCCACGCGCCTCGAGAATACGGGGTACCAGTGCCATGCGGACCAGCACATCATGCTCGGTTCGCCGCGCCATGTCCCACAAGCCATCGTGTGCCGGCAAGGCGCCATAATGACTGTCGAGTGTGTGCAGACGTGCATGCAGGAGCAGGAAGTGTTCACCCTCGTCGCTCGCCACGCGGAGCCAGTCGTCAACGTAGCGGAGCGGCAAACCCCGAAACCGGTAGAGCGCATCCAGGGCCAGGTTGATCGCATTGAATTCGATGTGCGCAAGCGAGTGCAACAGGGCTATGCGCCCCGCGAGTGATCCGATCGAGCGCCGCGCGAGCGAACGCGGCTCGACCAGCACTGGTCGATCCGGCCGTCCCGGTTCAGGTAACGCGCGCACCACCGATGCGCTCGGCGCATCCAGAATCTCGCCTCTGACACCGTCGGACAGCGCCTGCCAGCGCGCATGAAGCTCGACGGCTCGATTAGCCTTGTCGAGCGGATCGGCACACAGGAGAACCGCTTCACACTCGGCCAGCAGATCAAGCGGGTGGTTCATGGCTCAGCCTCCTTCCTCTTTGGCGCCATGGCCGCGAACAGTGATCGGCTGCGTAGCGGTCGGCCGCCGAGTTGTTCGGCGATCAGACGCCGCTGCAGAGACTTGGCCCCGTCGCGGGTGCGCTTGTCACCGAAATCGAGCGCTGCCATGTCGAGCAGCACCTGGCCATCGATCTCGACCCCATCGTCGATCGTCACACCGTCGGCATGCACACCGTCGGCATGAACTCTGTCGGCATGAGCTCTGTCGGTATGCGCATCGGCATCCGGGAAACGGCTGCTGGCAGATTCGGCGACCGAATCAGCTGCGCTGTCGACACGTTTGGCAATGGCGTTTGCCGGATAGTAGCGGTAGCGATGCGCGGCCTGGATCGGATCCCCGTTCGGCAGGCAGTGCGCGAGATCGGGTAGCACACCAAGGGTCTCGAGAATCTGCAGTTCGAAGGTTCTGAGAACGCTCTCGAGATCATCACCCTCACCGAGTCGCGACAGGGCGATGGTGTAGTGGCCGAACAATTCTGCTTGCCCTTGTTCCTTGCCGAGCAGACGCAAGACCAGTTCATTGAGGTAATAGCCACACGCCAGTGCCGCGCCTTCGAGCGGCAGCGCAGGCCCGCTTTCCTCGATACCGACGAGGGTGCGCAGCTCGCCTCCGCCCACCCAGGAGACGAGCAGCGGCCGGAACGGCTGGTAGAGTGCTCGCACTCCCGGCCTTGCACTACGGGCACCACGCGCAACCAGTCCAAGCCGGCCCTGTTCGAGCGAGAAGAGATCGACGATAAAGGCGGTGTCGCGGTAGGGCGTGTAGTGCAGGATGTAGCTCGCCTGCAGCCGACCCTCGCCTACCGCCCCCTCGCGCGTCGAACTGTCTCTCACCGACCTGTCGCTCACCGATCGGCCACTCAGCAAGATGTCACAGCGTGTCGTAGCCGAGACTGCGCAAGGCGCGGTCATCATCGGCCCAGCCTTCCTTGACACGCACCCAGGCTTCGAGAAAGACCGGCTTGTCGAACAGCGTTTCCATGGAGAGGCGCGCACGCCTGCCGATCTCCTTGAGCCGCTCGCCACCCTTGCCGATGACGATACCCTTCTGGCTCTGCTTGTCTACCCAGATGACCGCGCCGATGCGCAACAGCTTCGGTGATTCTTCGTAGGTCTCGATCTCGACACTGAGCGCATACGGGAGCTCTGCCGACAGGAGTCGCGTCAGCTGTTCACGTACCGCCTCGGCAGCAAGAAATCGCGACGACCGATCGGTAAGCTCATCCTCCCCGTAGCGCCATTCACCCTCGGGTACGAAGCGATCGAGCGCCGCATCGAGAGCATCCACGCCGCTACCGCTCCGGGCAGACACGATCAGCACATCCTGCAACCGCGCATGGCCGGGCAGATCGGCCAGATACGGCAGCATGTCCTTGCGGTGCTTGACCGTATCGACCTTGTTGACGACGATGAAGAACGGCACACCACTCGAGGCCACCAGATCGAAGGCGCGCTGATCGTCGTCGTTCCAGACCATCGCCTGTACCATCAGCAATACAAGATCGACATCATGGAGGGCGGACGACGCCGTCCGGTTCAGTACCTGATTGAGCTTGTGACGACCGTCGACGTGAATACCCGGTGTGTCGACGAAGACGACCTGCGTCTCGCCCAGCGTGCGGATGCCGAGGAGACTGTGCCGGGTGGTCTGCGGCTTGTGGGCCGTGATGCTGAGCTTCTGCCCCACCAGTCGGTTCAGCAGGGTGCTCTTGCCGACATTGGGTCGACCGGCGATCGAGACGATACCGCTGCGCTTCATGGATGTGCCAACGTTGGCGCTACAGTTTACGCGCCCGGTCGATCAGAAACTGCACAAGTAGCGGTACCGGTCGTCCAGTTGCGCCCTTCGACTCGGCGTCCGTCGCAGTGCCGGCGATGTCGAGGTGTGCCCAGGGCACACCTTCGGCGAAACGCTCCAGGAAGCAGGCGGCCGTGATCGCCCCGGCCGATCGACCACCGATGTTGCGCATGTCGGCGATTCTCGAGTCGAGCGAGCGCTGGTACGCGTCGCCCAGCGGCATCGGCCAGGGCGCGTCAGCGGCCCGCTCGCCGGCTTTCACCAACCCTCGGATGAGTGATTTCCGGTTGCCGAAGAGTCCGTGCAGATGCTGCCCGAGCGCCGTCACGCAGGCACCGGTCAGGGTCGCGACATCGACGAGCACCGCGGGCTCGAGTTCCTGCTTGCACCAGGATATGGCGTCACACAGCACCAGACGCCCTTCCGCATCGGTATTGAGAATTTCCACGGTCTGTCCCGACATCGTCTGCACGACATCGCCAGGTCGGGTCGCGCCGCGGCCCGGCATGTTCTCGGCCGCAGCGATCACCCCGACGACGTCGATCGGCAGGTCCAGCGTTGCTGTGGCCTCCATCGCACCGAGCACCGCCGCCGCGCCGCAAAGGTCGTACTTCATGTTTTCCATCGATGCGGATGTCTTGATCGACAGGCCGCCACTGTCGAAGGTAATGCCCTTGCCGAGCAGCACGGCCGGTCGGCTATCGGCGTCCTTGCTGCCTCGATGACGCAGCACGATCAGACGGGCGGGTTCAGCACTGCCGGCCGCCACGGACAACAGGGCGCCCATGGCGAATCGGCCGAGCGCGTTCTCATCGAGTATTTCGCAGGCAAGCGATGGATGGCGGTCGGCCAGCGCGACCGCCTCTTCGACCAGACGCGGCGGTGTACACACGTTCGGCGGCAGATTGCCGATGTCGCGCGCGAACGCCGAGCCGATGGCGATGGCCTGCGCTTCCCTGAGGGCTCCAAGAGCAGGCGCCACGCGCGCTTCGTCGCGCACGACATGACAGACACTCAGCTCTCGCTTACCGTCCGACGCGGCGTTGGTGGTAAAGGCCTCGAGCTTGTAGCGTTCGCCTGCCAGCGCTTCGGTCAGCTGGCGCAGACGCCACGACGTGTCGCGCCGTTTCACCTTGATCAGCGACAGCGTGTCGATGACCGTCGCCACGCTCGAATCGACGATGACTTTCGCCGCGTGCCCGGCAATTTGCCGAAAGCGGTCGGCATCGATGTCGCGGCGACGCCCGCAACCCACGAGAATCACCTGGGCGGCAGCGATACCCGGCACATCGAGCAAGGCCAGGGTTTCACCCACACGTCCGACCCGAGCCGTGCGTTCAAGCGCCGCACCCAGGTAGCCGTTGGCCCGTTCGTCGGCGTCCTGGCCGATCCCTTGCAGACGGCGGGTCTCGAAGAACGGCAGGATCAGGCAGTCACCTGCAGCGTCGAGCGGATCATCCACACTGGCCGAAACCGGGAAACGATGGCGCGCATGCCGCCCGGCCAACAAGGCTTCGACAGTGATAGCCTCGACAAGACTCATGCGGGCACTGCCTGGACGTCGAGACGCTCGAGCATGTCGCTCGCGGCCTGCTGTTCGGCCTTGCGCCGGCTCGAGGCCGTGGCCTCCAGGGCGAGCGCATGCGATGTGGAGGTGCAGCGCACCGTGAACCGCAACTCGTGCGCCTTGCCGCTCGTGCCCACGACCTCATAGGTCGGCCGCTCGAGAGCCTTCGCCTGCAACCATTCCTGCAAGCGCGTTTTCGGGTCCTTCAGCGACTCACCACTCGGCAACTGTTTCAGTCGCTTGCCGAGCAAACGCAGCACCATCGCCTTGGCGGCATCGAAGCCGGCATCGAGAAACACCGCGGCGACGATCGATTCGACGACATCCGCAAGAATCGATTCACGCTCGTGACCGCCACTGGCAAGCTCCCCCCCGCCGAGCCGAAGGACGTCACCGAGTTCGAGATCGCGCGCGACCGCCGCGAGCGTGCTCTCGCGAACGAGACTCGCGCGCAAGCGCGTCAGTGAGCCTTCATCGTCGTTTCTGAGTCGATACAACTCGGCCGTGACGACGAAATTCAGGAGACCGTCACCGAGAAATTCGAGACGCTCGTAGTTGCGGCTACCGACCGAGCGGTGCGACAGCGCTTCCACGAGCAGTCCCACGTCGTCGAAGCGGTGGCCCAGGCGTTCCTGCAATCTGTCGAGTTCACTCATCCGGCGAACTGTAGCAGTCCGCCCATGACCTTACCGCGACACCTCACCCATAGACCTCACAGCGAAGCGCTACAGCGACGGCGTGATCTCCTTCTCGAAGACCGTTACCACATCGATGTTGCTGATGAGGTTTGTCCGCTTTTCGTACTTCACCGTCATGATGAAGCCGTTCTCCTTGTTCCGCGTCAGCGCGATCGTCTCCTCGGGCTTCATGCCCCATAGATTGTTGGTGTTGTAGGCCGATTCGAGCGAGCTCATCAGCTTGCTCTTCGGCCCGCGCATCAACTCGGTATTGCCGGCGGTATCTTCGGCAATCTTGTTGATCGTCAGGTTCTCGATATAAGCTGGCCCGACCTTGAATGCAAACATGCCGATGAAGATGGCGACGGTGAAGATCGCGAGAAATCCTCCCAGCGAAATCCCCGACTGACGGTGCGGTGTGTTCATCTGATCGTATCTCCCAGTCGGCTCCAGAGGATGCCGCCGTTCCAGTGCATCCAAATGAATCTGGCCTTGCCAACCAGGTTCTCCTCGGGCACGAAGCCCCAGAAGCGACCGTCGTTGCTCTTGTCGCGATTATCGCCAACCATGAAGTAGTGCCCCTCGGGTACCACGTCGACTTGATCGCGCGCGGGCGCCTGCTCGTAGACCAGAATGTCGTGCGTCACTTCGCCGAGGGTTTCCTCGCGAACTGTCGCTCCAGACACTAGATCGTCCGTTATCGGATTGAGGTAAGGCTCCGCAGTCGAAAGTTTGACCTCCGTCCCGTTTACGTAAAGCGTCTTGTCGCGATACGCGATGGTATCGCCCGGCAATCCGACCACCCGCTTGATGTAGTCGAGTCGGGGATCGTGGGGGAAGCGGAATACCGCAACATCGCCGCGCTCGGGTTCGCCGGTGTCGAGTATCTTCGTGTGTACGACCGGCAGCCTGACGCCATAGGCGAACTTGTTGACGAGGATGTAGTCACCGATCAGCAGGGTCGGAATCATCGAACCCGACGGAATGCGAAACGGCTCGAACAGGAAAGAGCGCAGTACCAGCACCACCAGCAGCACCGGGAAGAACGAGCGAGCGTACTCCGCGATGATGGGTTGCTCGTCCACCGAGCCGCGCCCGGCCGCCAGGCGCTTCGGTGCGAAGACCAGCGCATCCACCAGCCAGACGAGCCCGCTCACGAAGGTCGCGATGACCAGTATCAACGGGAAATTCAAGGCGTCGGTCCAGCTCGATTCCATTTCGTATCCATCAGTTTCTCTCGGCCTGAAGTACGGCGAGGAAGGCCTCCTGCGGAATCTCGACCTTGCCTACCTGCTTCATGCGCCGCTTGCCCGCCTTCTGCTTCTCGAGGAGCTTGCGCTTGCGCGACACATCACCCCCGTAGCATTTCGCGGTGACATTCTTGCGAAGAGCCTTGATGGTGCTGCGGGCAATGACGTGGCTGCCGATGGCCGCCTGTACCGCGACCTCGAACATCTGTCGTGGGATGATGTCCTTCATCTTCTCGGCAAGGTCACGGCCGCGTGCCGTCGAACGATCCTTGTGCACGATCGAGGCAAGCGCGTCGACCTTGTCGCCATTGATGAGGATGTCTACCTTGACGAGTGACGCCGCCTGGAATCGCTTGAACTCGTAGTCGAAGGAGGCATACCCGCGGCTCACCGACTTCAGCCGATCGAAGAAATCGAGGACGACCTCGGAGAGTGGCAATTCATAGCTCATCGCGACCTGGCGCCCGAGGTACTGCATGGATATCTGCACGCCGCGCTTCTCCACGCAGAGCTTGATGACCTCACCCACATAGTCCTGAGGCAACAGCAGGTTGGCCTGGATGATGGGCTCGCGAATTTCGTCGACTACGTTCACCGGCGGGAGATCCGACGGATTGTCGATGTATTCGACACTGCCATCGGTCTTCGCGATCTCGTAGACGACGGTCGGCGCGGTCGAAATCAGGTCGAGATCGTATTCGCGCTCGAGCCGCTCCTGACAGATTTCCATGTGCAGCATGCCGAGGAAACCGCAGCGGAATCCGAACCCGAGCGCCGTTGATGTTTCGGGTTCGAAATGCAGCGCGGCATCGTTCAGCCGAAGTTTCGACAAGGCCTCGCGGAACGCTTCGTAATCATCGCTCTCGATCGGATACAGCCCGGCAAACACACGCGGCTGGACTTCCTTGAAGCCGGGTAGCGGTTCGGTCGCGGGCTCACGCGAGAGTGTGATCGTGTCGCCGACACGTGCCGCCTCGATCTCCTTGATGCCGCAGATGATGAAGCCGACTTCACCCGCGGAGAGATGATCGCGCGGCGCGCGCTTGGGCGTGAACACCCCGACGTTGTCGGCCTGGAAGTCACGCCCGGTAGACATGATGCGGATCTTGTCTCGACGCGAAATACGCCCCTCGACCACCCGCACCAGCGTGATGACACCGACGTAAGCATCGAACCACGAATCGATGATCAAGGCCTTGGTGGGAGCATTTACATCTCCCTGCGGCGGCGGAATGAGTTCGCAGATCTGTTCGAGCACGTCTTCCACGCCGACGCCTGTCTTGGCGCTGACATGGATGGCGCCATGTGCGTCGAGACCGATGATTTCCTCTATTTCATCGACAACGCGATCGGGGTCTGCGGCCGGCAGATCGATCTTGTTGAGAACCGGTAGCACTTCGAGATCCTGCTCGATGGCGGTGTAGCAGTTGGCAACCGACTGCGCCTCTACCCCTTGCGATGCATCGACCACCAACAGCGCTCCCTCGCAGGCAGACAACGATCGTGACACCTCGTAGGAGAAATCGACGTGACCGGGGGTATCGATGAAATTCAGGTGATAGATCTCACCGGAGCGGCTCTTGTAGTCGAGCGTCACCGCCTGCGCCTTGATGGTGATGCCGCGCTCCTGCTCGATATCCATCGAGTCGAGCACCTGCGCCGACATCTCCCGATCGCTCAGCCCACCGCAGACCTGGATGAA
>ENA-ORXR01000356-ORXR01000356.1-marine-metagenome-genome-assembly--contig:-NODE-356-length-66540-cov-5.594210_pt1 | contig 66540 bp, 61 predicted proteins | sample MGYA00237866_ERZ511479 | MGnify/ENA metagenome assembly ERZ511479 | reverse complement strand
AAAATTCCTCACTATGCTACGGCATAGCTCCGGATTTCCTGCCTCAACCAGACTAAAAATAACGTTGCCTAGCTTACTATTTACTTACGGGATGAGGCACTAGGGCACAAGTCCTGATATTTACGGTCTTAGTACCATCAAAGCTTTTTCTAAAACGATACATTTTACGGGGGTAGTTCCCAGGTATTCTCCATCTACTTCTACGTCCGTCGGTGTTTCACCTACCGTCTCTATTACCACTTCTTTGGTCTTGAATATTTTCACCAGCGCATGTCGCGGGATCGTTCCATTATAAAAACGCCAACTATTCAACATAACACTCCACTTACTTAAAGATCCAGCTACGGTTAATGCGAGCAGTCCATCATCCGGAATCGCGTGCGGAACAAACTGCATTCCACCACCAGAGTATCGACAGATTCCGATATTAATGGTGTAGAAATGATCCGTTATTTTCTGGTCATTAAAAATCACTTTAGCCGGACGTAATTTATATTTAAAAAGTTCTCTCAGGGTCAACCAAAGAAATCCAATTGCGGTAGAAAAGTTTTTTTCCTCAGACATTTTTTTACACAAATAGCCATCATAAGCCAGACCTGCTACGTTGGCAAAATAGCGTTGCCGTTGATGACCATTTTTATAATAAGATAACCATCCAATATCCTGTTTTACTTTTTTTGCTTTTCCAATCAATGGAATCCACCGTTTATAGTCTGTCGGAATTTGGTGCGTTCGACTCCAGTCGTTGCCCGTCCCCATCGGAATCAGGGTGTATACTATTTCTTTAGTAGGAATATTTTTTTGTAGAAAAATACCATTGACCACTTCGTTATTAATCCCATCACCACCAATAGCAATGATCTTACGAAAACCACGAGCAGTCCCTTCCGCTACTAACTCCGTGGCGTGATTTCGCTGCTTTGTCCGAACCATTTCATAATCCAGACTGGCAATTTTTAGCAGTTTCTGGATTTCCGGCCATACCCTTTCCGCACGACCATTGGCCGCCGTTGGATTAAGAATAATATACCATTCCGGTTGAATCATGGTCAAATCTAAGGATTCGTAGAGAAAAGCTGCTCACTTGTCTTAATTTTTATAGAGAATATTAAATAAAAAACTACTTTTGAGGCAGGTAGCTGATGAGAGGGTCTATCAACTATTTAAACACATAGTGAAAATGCTCGCAACAGGAGATACAAACCGAAGGAATGTTGACAAAATAAATGACGATTCAACACAAAAAAAATGAATATACTCAGTCTAAAAAATGTAGTGAAGACCTACGAAAACCATATCGCTGTCAACGACATTAGTTTTGACATGCCCCAAGGATGTATCTTTGGTCTTTTAGGACCTAATGGTGCGGGAAAAAGTTCTATCATTCGAATTATTACCACGATTACTCAAGCCGACTCGGGTACGGTATATCTTAATGGTGAAAAATTAAACAGCTCCCATCCTTCGCAGATTGGCTATATGCCCGAAGAACGGGGCCTCTATAAAAAAATGGAAGTAGGTGCGCACCTGATGTATCTTGCGCAGCTGAAGGGATTATCCAAATCTGACGCCAAGCAAGCCATTGATTATTGGTTTGACAAATTTGGTATCCAGGATTGGTGGAGCAAAAAAGTGGAAGAACTCTCCAAAGGGATGCAGCAGAAAATCCAGTTTATCTCGACGGTTATTCACAAACCCAAATTGCTGATTCTCGATGAACCTTTCTCCGGACTGGATCCGATCAACGCCAACTTGATCAAAGACGAAATCTACGAAATGAAAAAACAGGGCATCAGCATCATTTTTTCTACACACCGAATGGAGCAGGTAGAAGAAATTTGTGAACATATCGTATTGATCAATCAAGGTAAAAATGTCTTGCAAGGAACGGTCAAAGATGTAAAGGATCAGTATAAAGAAAATAAATTTGAATTCAAATACGAGGGTACTCTTCCCGCTGATTTTAATGATCATGGCAACGTGGTAAAGGAATCTTCAGGTAGTGTCATCATCCAATTACGGGAAGAAGAATCTTCTAATGATTTTCTAAATTACCTGCTACGCAACAATGTTAACATTCAGAGTTTTAACGAAATTCTTCCAACGCTGAATGAAATTTTCATCCGCAAAGTAGGCGCTGTTAACATCGCACAATCCTAAAAAAAAAACGAAAATAACAATATGAATAAGCTTTGGCTCATCATCCAACGGGAATATTTAACCCGGGTAAAAAAACGCTCTTTTATTTTAGCGACGCTTTTGACACCGCTGGCCTTTGGTCTTTTTGCGGTAGTCCTTTTCTTTATTCTTTCTTACAAAAGTGACGATCTCAATCGGATTGCGATTCTGGATAAAGCAGGTATTCTAAAATCTATCAGTGATGAAAGCAATCTGATTTTTAAATTTGAAGATGCTTCGCTTGAAGAAATGAAGAAAACGTACGTGGAAAAAAATTACGATGGTATCATGGTTATTCCACCCATGAAAAACATTCAGGATACACGACTCACCGTTTTCTATTATTCGGATGATCCTTTGGGATTGGATATCCGTATTATGGTGGAACGTAAATTGCAAAAAAGTATTCGTAAATATAAAATCTCGGCACTCAATCTAGATGCCAAAGAACTGGAATCACTCGACACCAAAGTCTCCATTAACCCCGAGCCGATTGATGAAACTAAAGCAGACGTTTCACCAATGGCCGCCATCGTGGGTGCGGGAATTGGTGGGGTCATGGGCTTCATCATGTATTTGGCCGTTTTTATCTATGGAACGATGGTGATGCGCTCCGTCATGGAGGAAAAGACCAGTCGAATCGTGGAAGTAATGATTTCAAGTGTTAAGCCTTTCCAGTTAATGCTAGGAAAAATAATCGGCGTGGGAGGGGTCGGATTGACGCAGCTGACTATCTGGGCAATTTTGATCCCGATTATCTCCATCATTGTGCAAAGTATATTCGGTTTTGATTCGGATAGCTCGGCAGAAATGAGCGCCGCCGCCGCGCAGATAGATCCAGATGATCTCCAGGGACAGGTCCAGCAAGCATGGACTGAATTAAAAGCCCTCAATTGGTGGGCAATTGCGCCACTCTTCATTTTCTATTTCCTTGGTGGATATTTCCTCTACGCTTCCTTGTTTGCAGCGGTGGGCTCCGCCATCGGAGATGATTTGGGGGAAGGACAATCCTTGACGATTCCGATTACAATTCCAGTAGCGCTTGCTTTATACATTATGATTGTCGTGGTTAAAGCGCCGCAAAGTAGTCTGGCGACCTGGTCGTCTATTTTTCCGTTTTTCTCTCCGATTGTGATGCCCTCGCGGTTGGCGTTTAGTCCGCCCTTATGGGAGGTCATTGTGTCGATGTTAGTACTGGTGGCGACCTCGCTATTTTTCGTTTGGTTATCGGCGCGGATATATAGAATCGGAATTTTGATGTACGGAAAAAAAGCCTCGTTCAAGGAGTTGGGAAAATGGTTATTTTATAAGGGATAACGCCCGGTTTCGGTTTGGTAAACCTTTTACCCAAAAGCAACAACCCCTAACTACACCCTAAAATAAAACATAAGAAAAGATAATAAATACCACCGGTTTGCTAAACCTGATCGAAAAGTAATCCTTGAATTGGTCGGTATGCTCACGGAGATGAAAGAGGGCTTACGGTTACCAAACTAGACTAAACATGAAGTAGTGGAGGAAGGTGGGTGTTGGAGGAAAAGGAACTTCTTCTTTATTCTGAAAAGGCTAAATGACCTATTTTCACGTTTACCAAACTAGACTAAACATGAAGTAGTGGAGGAAGGTGGGTGTTGGAAGTTTGGTAAACGGAAAACGCTCCTTCTACGTTCTAAAAAAATTCAAATGACAAGCAATACTACAATAAAGTCCAGGTTAACCATAAGTACTTGTTGCTTGGCTAAAAAGCAACCCCCAAATGTAGAAAATTATTATTACTATATTGAACAGTAGTAAGTTCCAGTCTTCACTGGTCGCCTTTGTCAACCAAAATATTATTGCTAAAAACAAAAATAATGGGAATAAAAATAAGTCAATGGGAATAGATATGAGTATCCAAAGACCTACATCTATTTCTGACAGCAAAGAGAGATTATCTCCTAAGAAAAGTATTAATGATGTTACGTTCAACAACAGAGAACTTAAGAGTAAGAATCTACCTATTTTAGCTATTTCTTTCTTCATCAGGGACATGTTGGAAATTGTTCACAAGGAAAGCTTTCTAATTCGTTAGCTAAGCCATCACAACCTTAACGTATGCATTGTCGCCCTCGATCACAAAAATACCAACGCTTCCATCGTATATTTTGATTGGAAAAGCCTGGTAAGAAGTATTATTAATTTGTAATTTTATTATATCACTTCCAATATTTGCGGGTAGCGCTCTTTCTCGTGTACTACAAAATTTTTCGACGAGTCCGCAAACGTCCTGTTCGTAAGCCCTCGGTTGGGCTTGTAAATGGTCATTTTCTTGTTCAACGGTTCCTGCCTCGGGAACCAGTTTTTCTTTTTGGCATCCCGCCAAAAAAAGTAAAATCAGAGAGAGAGAGTAATCTTTTCATGATAAAGTCTTTGTGTGTTAAAAAATTGTATGGCATAAATATACACTTTTATTTTCAAACACTTTACTATAAGTAGATAAAAATTATAAAATATTTTAATACTGTTTTAATTTCACCCACAAAAAAAAAGGCGATGCCAACCGCAGCTAGCATCACCATACATATCATTATTCTGGTTTATAAAGGATTCTTCAACCACCTATGACTAAGGAATGAGTTAATAATAAATTTACGTTTATGGCTTGATCTTTTTGCCGCTAGTTTCGTTAAAAAGCCTCGTGATAGCCCGGCTATCCCTACGTTTTTTGCCTCACTAGCAACAAAAATCTCTAACCCAAAATTCTTAACTTATTAATACCTCATTCCTTAGGGTTTAATTCAATATTTCTTCGAGTTCTTTACCTGGTTTAAACTTCACCACGTTTTTAGCGGGAATAATGATTTGTTCGCCCGTCTTGGGGTTACGCCCGGGTCTGGACTTACGTTCTTTTGGTGTAAAAGTGCCGAAACCAAATAACGAGACTTTGTTGCCATCTCGTAAGGTATCACCGATCGTATAAAGCAGCGTATTGACTACTTCCGTGGCCTGTGCAATGCTTAAATCAGCATTTTCGGCGACTCTCGTAATGAGTTCTCCTTTGTTCATTTCTTTTTTTTTAAGTGTTTGGGTAAAATTGGCAGACTTTATGTCTCCTTAAGTAAGGTAACTTATTTTTAATTCGTTACTAGCATATAAGCTAAAACTTTTTAAAATAAAATTCAGACATGCGCTTAGGATATATTACGTGTTTTACCTATTTTGGGTTGCAAATAGCGCTGACATATTATTATATATTTAAAAAAATGATGCTTTTTTATTCGGGATTGTTGTCTGAAGTTTGACTGTGCGGTTGATTTTTCTAGGATCGAAGCGAGAGAGAAAAGAGATATACATAATTAGATATCACCATTTATTCTTTTTATTATGAAAAAAATATTACAATTATTACTCGTTTGTGCGACCCTTTCGCTGGTAGGTACTACCGCAAGTTCTTGTAGTAAAAAGACTGGATGTCCGTATAATGATTATACCAATAAAGATAAGAAGCCCGGAAAAAAGAGAGGAAAGTCAAATTTATTTCCAAAGAAAATGCGGAAGAAAAATTAAGAAATTACCGACGTAAGCCATCTCCAATCAGATTAAAAACAGTGACCGTCACAAAAATTCCAATACCTGGAAATACGACCATCCACCAGGCCGAGAAATTGCTCCGTGCAATACTCAGCATTTTACCCCAGGTAAAAGCGTCAAACGCCACCCCGATTCCCAAAAACGACAAGGTCGCTTCCGCTAAAATGGCCCCCGCCATTCCAAAGGCGATCGTGATATAAACGGGCGTCATTGCATTCGGTAACGCGTGTTGCCAGATCACGCGCCACGAAGAAAATCCCAACGACTGAGCCGCCTCCACATAAGGCATATTCCTAACTCGCAAAAACGCAGCTCTCACAAAACGGGCCGTCGTCGTCCAGCCAAGAAAGCCAATAATAAAAATAATATTCAAAACTGACTTGCTTTCTACAATCGAAAGCACCGCCAGCAAAATAAACAGTCCAGGTATCGAATTAAAAACCTCGATGGTCCGCATCACCATACTATCGACTGGTAAAGTGATTTTCTTTTTTAAAAAGGATAATCGGGAAGGGCTCCTCAAGATTGTCTGCGCGCTATGGCTTTCTTCAGGATTATGGTGTACGCGGTCTGAAGAAGCCATTGATTGACTACCTCTGGACAGCTTTTTCAGCAACATTCCCAAAAGGTAAAAAATTAAAACAACTCCCAAAAAAATCAGCAACCCTTTACTTACCTCCCAACCAAAAGATCCTTCACTTATCACATATCTCCGCGCAATGAATCCATAAAATATTCCCAGAATCAATCCTGGAATTAATAAGACTATTTTTAGGATAGAGACCTTTAATTTTTCGTTACCAAAATATCCCGCCATGCTTCCCATCAACAAACCAATAAATCCCGCCACCAGCATCGATAAAATTCCTACCAGCATTGCGATCCGCGTTCCGTAAATCATTCCAGCCATTACATCCCGTCCCAGCTTGTCGGTTCCCAGCCAATGCCGATAGCGTAGTGACGGTATATTCTGCTCCGCAAAAGGACTTTTAAAACGAGCGTTTTTACGATCCATCGTCGTCGGCGAATAAGGAATTAACGGCATCCACAGCACCTCATAATCGTGCTCTGACCATTCGGTGCGGATATACTTGGCGTCCCATTTTGCCAAATTCAATGCCACCGCATAATCTTTTAAAACTGGAAAATGTTTCTCCCCCGCAATCTTGCAATACAACGGTTTTTCATTCGCCAAAAAATCGGCAGTCACTGCAATAAACAATAAAAAAAACAACGTATAAACCGACCAACGGGTAGCCTTTCGCCGTCGCAGCGTCGCCCATAAACCCCGCCAGCCACCGGTTACGGCAGCAGTAGTATTATCATTGATATTAATATTCGGATTCAACGACTGTTTTAATTTTTTTTCTAAAATCGGGATCGTTCAATTAACGGTGTCTATGGCCGCCCGCCCCTCAAAATCCCAAAGGAAGCCTCGCCCTCAGACACGCTTCAAGGAACATCCCCCTAAAATCTTATCCATTCAACCCAACACTCACACACAAAAAGCCCATCAACTAAAAACAAACGAAAAAAGAAAGCCAATCGTCCACCCATCCCCAGCCAAACCCGTTAGAAGAGGAATAAGCCCATCGTCCGCCCATCGTAAGCCAAACCCGTTAGAAGAGAAAAAAGCCAATCGTAAGCCAATCGTAAGCCCATCGCCCCTACCTCACCCTCATCCGTTTTGCCTTCTGTTTAAAAAAGAAAATCCGTTCCGTCGCCAGATACAAAGTTTGATCATCCCAAAAATCCACCGCTTCATATTGCTTTGGAAAAATAAATCCCGGCGCTTTCCGTCTCCGCAGTCGGCCCCGTAAAAAACGGTTTCCCTCAAATTCACTAAACAAAAAAACCTTATTCTTTACCCACGGAAAGATACCTAAAAATCGTCCATAGTTGTAAGCCGTCATCGCCACCGTTTTTCCATCCGGACTGATACAGGCGCCCGTGATTACTTTTCTTTTGATGAATAAACTGTCTACCGCACGAATCGTATACACACCAGGTTTAGCAGGCAATACATAGTGCCGGGTTTTATAGTTTCCGTATTTTACTCTATTTTTTGAAAATAAATGCAAAGAATCCCGATGGTAAAAAAAGGCTTCCATGTCAAAACCCTGAGCTGCCTGAGCGGGAGGAAAAGCCGCTTGTTCCTCATATTGAAATTGAATAGAATCAAGGTTTCCGGTAGTTGATTCGTAAATATATATTTTCAAATTCTTCCGCCGATTCAAATTATTACCAAAGTCACCAATATAAATATGCCCCTGATCATCGGCCGTCAAATCTTCCCAGTCAATGTTTTTGATAAATTTAAAGTCCACCTCATCCAGTATTTTTCCAGTTTTATCCGTACAGTACAGCGTGGGCGTATGTCCGCCATCGTTGTGCCACCACAGAGAATCCTGGCTTGCCACCCACAATCCAGATACCTCATTTAGCACCTCAGGCAACCTTATCTTTTTGGGCTTGTCTTTTTGAGCAGACAACCCTACAGGAATAATAAACATTCCAAAAAACACCATCAGACTTATTTCTATTAACCACTTCACCCGGTAAATTTACAAAGTAAGCAGCAGAAAATTTGCATTTACGAATCATTTCGTATATCATTGTACTTACGAAATGATTCGTATTAAAATCAGATTATACTCAAATGAGCAAAAAATCAAATTTACCACAGCCTACGGAAGCAGAACTAGGGATTTTACAAATCCTCTGGCAAGCCGGGCCGAGTACCGTTCGGTTTGTGAACAAACAACTAAACATACAACAGCAAAAAGAGATTGGTTATACAACCACGCTAAAATTAATGCAGATCATGACCGAGAAGCAATTACTCAGCCGAAATACCGAAAGCCGCAGCCACGTATACTTAGCGGAGGCAGTGCAGGATGACACTCAAAAAGCCTTATTGAAAAAATTTATGGATGCTACTTTTCAGGGGTCCGCTACGAGCCTGGTGATGCAAGCGTTGGGTAATCATGAAACTTCGCAAGAAGAACTGGACGAAATCAAAGCATTAATTGAACGAATCGAAAAAGGATAATTTATGGAATTTATTACACAGTTTTTTTCCGATACGGTTTTATACGCACTCGGCTGGACCGTAATCCATTCTCTTTGGCAAGGGCTTTTACTAGCGGTGCTACTGTCGGTACTGATGATGGCTTTGGAAAAAAGGTCGGCGCAATTACGTTACGAAGTGGCCTGCGGTACCATGTTTACCATGCTGGTAATGGCCTTGTCTACTTTTATTATCTATCTGGATCAGGATCCGAATATGATGGAAGTAACCGTTGCGCTGATGGGTAATACTGCAAACTCATCGGTGACTATTATTAATTCAAAAAGTAGTTTTCTACAATCCAGTTTTCAAACAGTCATCGCTTTTTTTGACAAAAATTTGATAATAATTGTAAATGTCTGGTTGGTTGGTTTTTTATTTTTCGCTTTTAGAATGGCCGGAGGATTTATCCACTTGCGTCAACTACGTCACCAAGATAATTTTTCAACACCTGAATTACAAAATAAGTTAAATCAATTAATCCAGCGATCTGGACTCCAACGATCTGTCAAAGTGATGGAATCAGCATTGGTAAAAGTGCCCATCTTAATGGGTCATCTAAAACCACTTATCTTAATTCCTGTCGGAACGATTACACTACTAACCGAAGACGAACTGGAAGCGATACTGGCGCACGAACTGGCGCATATCATTCGTTCTGACTTTTCAATAAATCTATTTTTTACTTTAATCGAAATTCTATTTTACTATCATCCCGGTGTCTGGCTCATGGCCGCCACGGTACGTAGTGAAAGAGAAAATTCCTGCGATGACCTGGCACTTTTTCTTTGCAAAAATCCACTGGCTTACGCTCGGGCATTATACAAATTGGAAGCGGCACATAAAGCAACTCGTCTGCCTGGACTGGCGTTGTCTTTTTCTAGTCAGAAACAACAACTACTTCACCGCGTACGTCGCATTTTAAATCAACCACAAAACAAATCTAATATCATGGAAAAATTATTGGCTACTACATTTTTACTGTTTACCATTACGATACTCTCGGTTGGCGCTACTACGCCACTCGATAAGCTGGAAGCACACCGATTCATTAGTACCAGCGTAAAAACGCTAAGTCATCCGATCGTTTACGTGGAAGCAAACCGTTTGTCTGCACTAAATATCCGTCCCCAAATTATGGTACTGGATACAATTCCCGTAAAGAAACAGGATCGTCAAAAAATTATTAAAACCGAAAACGGACGGGCTATTGAAATAACCATGGAAGACGGACAGATTTCTAATTTGAAAATTGATGGTAAAGAAATACCAGCCGACGAATACGATCAACACGAAAAATTAGTGCAGGATATGGTCGTAGAATTTAAAAATATTCCAGCGCCCCCTACGCCACCCCACATGATGACTGACGCACCTCCAGTTCCTCCAGTTCCTCCAGTTCCTGGTACAGCACCCGAAGCACCTGGGCCACCGACAAAAATTAGAGAGATTAGAATAGATGAAGAAAATGATCGAGTTGTTACAATTTACGAAAATGAGTCTGAAATTGATATCGTAGAAGAGGAAAAAATAAATATTGAAAAAATGAAAAAAGATATGGAAGCGCACCATAAAAGACTGGCCGAACAACGCGAAGAAATGGAAGAAAAAAGAGCAGAGAAAATGGAAGCACACCACGAAAAAATGGAGATTCACCGTAAAAAGATGGAAACGCATCGCATAGAAATGAAAAAGAATATGAAAGAAAGAGCCAAACAAATCGAAGATATGGAAGCATCAAACGGTTCTGCTAACCAGCAGATCATTGCTGAAAACATCGGCCGTGCAAATAATGAAATTAACGCAGCGATCGAAGATCAATTACTCGCAGATGGCCTTATTGACTCCCGCGAAAATTATAACTTTGAACTAACCGGAAAAAAATTAAAGGTAAACCGCAAAACACAATCTGATGCCATGCACCAAAAATACAAGCAACTATACGGCGAATTATCCGGCTCCCCTCTATCAGACAAGAGTAAGTTAAAAGTCGTAAAGCGTAAAAAGTAAACCGTATATTTTTATCAACATTCCTAAATTATTCTCTTTCACCTTGGTTTTGTCTTTCGCAAAATCTATAAAAATTCAAATTTATGAAAACAGTAAAACTCAATTTTTTCTCCTTCATTATGGTCATGCTACTCTGTACAGGCATGCACCACCTACAGGCGCAGCAGGAGATCAACGTAGAAACCGATGGAAAAACCATCACCATTATTAAAAAATATGTAGACGACGAAGGCGTTTCCGTTACAGAAAAAATCGTAAAGCAAGTAGATGATGCCAGTGGTTTTGACGTCGATGACTTTATCAATGATATACCCGGCAGCGAAATCAACATCGAAATAATCGAAGACGACCGAATCGATCTACTGAACGATCGCATGAACAAAATGAATCGCTTTATGCTCGGAAAATCTGGTTGCGATACTAAATCGATAAGAAAGTCGACCGATGACCGTGGCAAGCTTGGTATTTACCTGGATACCCAGGCGAATATAGCAGAAGGAATTCGCATCAGTTCTATCGTCAAAGGTGGTGCTGCCGAAAAAATCGGCATGCAGGCTGGTGATATTATTCTGGCGATTAATAGTAAAAAAACAAACGGCTATCCTGCGCTTACTGCTGCCATGCGTGGTTATAAAATCGATCAGACCGTAAAAGTAGACTACCAGCGCGGTACTGAATATTTTCAATCAGAGGCAACCTTACAGACTCATATCCGACCGGAAAGAAAAAACCGTTTTGCTTATAACTATGCATCTCCCAATCATCGTAGCCGCTTCAAGATGGACCCCTGCAAGCCATTTATCGGTGTTACATTAAGTACCAGAGGCGAAAACGGCGTGCCTGTTCACAATATCGTCGAAGATACACCAGCCTCAGATGTAGCATTGAAAAAAGGAGATCGTATTACGTCTATCGACGGGACTTCGGTTACTACTCAAAGCGAGATTGTTCGTCTACGGGACCTGCACAAGGCGGGAGATTACTTTACCATCGGCTATATTCGTGATGGTCAGGAATACGAAGTAGAAGCGCAGTTTAAAGCTTGTGATACGGAAACGACCACCCAGGAGGAACCAATTAACACTACTCCTATGGATACCAAACCTATCGTAAACAATGATCTGCAACTGGAATCCATCACCGCTTTTCCCAATCCTACGTCGGGTAGAATTACCCTCCAGTTTAAAGGAGATGCGGTTCCTACAACCGTTCGATTAACGAATGCATTAGGAAAGGTTTTAATGACAGAAGAATTAAAAGATTTTGATGGTACTTATAATGATCGGATCAATCTTTCTAACTATCCCTCCGGGTTTTATAACATTACTATTATTCAAAATGGAAAATCTTATAACGAAAGAATTGTCCTCAACGGCAATCGTACCTAGTATTTAAAATGAGTGATGTTAAATAAAAAGGCCAATTTGATCAATGATCAAATTGGCTCTTTTATTTAGGATCATTAAAATGATTTACCGATTCAACAAAAAAATTACTTCGCGCTTTGCAAAATTACTTTCTCCGTACGGCTTTCTCCTCCGTGAACAATTTGCAAGAAATAAATTCCTACCGCTCTTCCAGTCATATCAATCGCCTCATCAAAATAACCGTTAAATGTTTCTTCTGAATTTTTATAAATTACTCTTCCCGCTACATCTGTCAGACGTAAAGAAAAACTTCCCTCCATTTCAGAACTATATTTTACTTGCGCAATACCCGTGGTAGGATTAGGAAATACTTCCAGTTCTCCTGGCAATAAATCATCCGTAGCAATGATTGCTGGCAATTCCGTGGCAGCTGCGCCTTCACAGCAAGCCGTCCAAACGGTATTTTTCTGAATTTTATAACCCAAAACAACAGACAATAATTCTGCTCTTCCGTTTCGTACAATGTCTACATCCAATGCGTCACCCGCTTCGTAAGCGTTAATAGTCGTATGTAAATCACAACCAGAATATACGGTTTCACCTTCAATATTGGTAATAATATCTCCCGGTAAAATGCCAGTTGCTGCCGCTGCCGAACCGTCGATCGTTCTTTGCACTTCCACCCCGGGAATATCTACCGCAGGAATTGTCGCAACCCCCATCAGTGGTAACTTCTTTACTTCAGTTGTTTTTTCACAAAAACTATAACATTCACCATCCCAGTCTTCTTTGTTAAAAGAAACTCGTACTACTTCCGTATCACGAACGATGGTTCCTCTGATTTTTATATCGGCCAGATTTCCATGCTTGCGCAAATAGTCGCCTAAATCAAATGCTTTCGCTTCTTCTCCCAACAAACGCTGGTAAGTAGTCGACGAATTCAGGGTCGCTTTGGTGGTAATAGAAATTCTTGCGGAATGAATCTCTTCAGATTGTGCCGAAGATAATTGAGCAATGATAAGTAAGACTAGGGTGTAAAAGTACTTAGACTTCATATTTTAGTGTTTAGGTATTAAATAAGTGTTGGTCTTGTGGTTACTTTTAATACTACAATTGCTATTCCAAAAAGGCCATTTTAAGAAATATTTAAGTAATTCTAATAGTCAAGTAAAAGGTAGAATTTATTTCGCCACAAAGGGAAGAAGAAGATCTTTTCCTTCAGAAAACTTTTGCCTGGTACGAAGAGGAACTATAAAAATTAAGAATGAATTTCTCGATTTTCTAATAATGCATCAATCAGAATTCTAGTGCCTTTTTCAGAAAAAATTAACTCTTGATCGACGGCACCGAAGCTAACGTATTTTAAAAACTTAAAAAAGACGGCAGAGCGATACTGTGTTGAATTCATAGTCGGTTATCTTGTACATAGAAATTTAGTGTCCCAATATCACAAATCGCCCATCCACCACTGCACTCAACGGCAACAATGCATCCCCCGTCCACTCTCCAAAAATAGTAATCGGATGTCCTGCACTCAACGCCAGCAACCGCCAGTTTTCTTCCGGGCGCGTTAATGCGGGAATATATTTTTTTTCGGAATCGACCAATACCAATCCTTCCGGGGTTTGCACTGGAATCACCTTTTGCAGACAAACCGGAAAGTCATCCAACCACGGATTATCCGTCAGTGCCTTTGCGTAAATTTTTAAAAAATCATTAATGGTTTTTTCCCCTTTCAGAGACTCGATGCTTTCACCCGTCGGGTCCGGCAATTTGATCAAGGCACGCAAGGGATAACTTCCAGGATAGAAAACCAACTCCCCGGAATAAATATGTCCAACTCCCCAATGTTGATCATAGCCCATATTATTAAAACTATAATCGAGAATCAACGCATATTTTTTGCACTGTCTCCCCAGCAACCAGGTTTTTCGGTAGGCAACATTATCTAAATTTACGCCCTCAAAACTACCAATGACGCCCCATTGATCCACCAGGCCAGCTTGCGCTAAAACAGCTGATTTCTTGTCCGTAATGCCAGCGATTCGAACGATTTGTTCTCGTAGTGGTTCAGGTAGTTTGTCTAATTGTTTAAAGCCAGATACCAGTAAATAAAGTTCCGCCAATTCCCGTAGCAAGTGATCTGGCCAATCGTCCAGCGTAGATGGCAATAATTGTAAAGATCGAATTTTAGGACCCACCGCACTTAGTTGCATATCGACCATCCGCGCTGATAAATCTTGCCAGAATTTATAATCCTGTCCTTCCACCGAGGCCATTCCCTGGCGAATTAAATCCAGCAACCAGACTTCCAAATCTTCGACACCAGCCATCATCCGTTGAATACGAATCAGCCTGTTTTGTTGTCGTTTATCCAGCTTCGCAATCTCATCGGGTGTATTTTTTTTTACAGGGGTTATGGTATTTGGTATTTTTTTATTTTTCCAGGTAGTGACCCAATCGGGTGCTTCACTAGCTTCACGAAAGTTTTTAGGTTGGCGGACGAAGAGGAGCATCAATCCGAGAATATGTTTACAGGGTTTTTTACGAGAAGGACAATTACAATTAAAGTAAGGCCCATCCATCTCGACGGAAATTTTGTAAGTATTGCTACTGCTACCACGACAACGGCCCCACAAAAGATTTTTCTGACGGGCAAGAATCACCCATTTAGCGGAGTCCGCAGACTGCTCGCTTCGGTTGGCAGTAGCGAGATCGGGCGCGTGAGATAGAATGTTTGCTTCGGTCACAAGACGGGTTGGGGGTTTATGAGTCGATAAAACTATAGTAGGGCTTCATTCGTTTCAGGAATACCGAATATTAATTGAGGAATATTGGATATGCACGATTTAGTATTCCTTAAACTATTCGGGTGTTTCCTGTAATATTCCGAGGGCCTGAATGGCTTTTTCGGATGCTGTTTGTTCGGCGCTCTTTTTATTAAAGTCGTCGGCGGTCGCCAATTTTTTACCATCAATCAAAACGGCTACTTTAAATCTATCCCGCTTTTCAAATTTGTATTTAGCGATCATTTTGTAGGAAACAATTGATCCGTTTTTTTGACACCATTCCAGCAGTTGACTTTTATAATTATCATCGTAGCTTTCCAGCTCGTGAATATCCAGGTAACCCCGTAATATTTTTTTGACCACATAAGTTCGCGTACCGTCGTATCCACGTTCCAGATATACGGCTCCAACCAGTGCTTCCAGCGCATTTCCGAGCATGGACTTACTAAGACGGGTATTGTTGTATTGTGCCAAAAATTCATCTAAACCCATCTTGTCCGCAATGCGGTTAAGTGATTTTCGCTTGACGATTTTCGAACGCATCTTCGTTAAAAATCCTTCATCACTACCGGGATATTTTTTAAAAAGATACTCCGCTACGATGGTTCCTAAAACGGCATCTCCAAGGTACTCCAACCGCTCATTACTTTGTACAGAAAGTAATTTATCGGTAGAATTAGACTTGTGATAAAATGCCAGTTTAAACAAAGCAATATTGGCCGGAATAAATCCCAGCATAGGACGTAACCGACGGGCAAACTGCTTGTCTGCGGAAAAAAAATAGTTGTAAAACCTTAGAATAGTGTTGATCATTATACAAATTATACACAAAACGAATCAGACCAAAATACACGATTAAGTGTACCAGTCCATACAATCTTACAGTAGCTCTTTCTATTGGAATACACAGGTCGACAAGCAGTAGATTTAGACCAATCAAGGAACAAAAAGCTACTACCTGTGATTCATTCGAATCCAGTAGAACAGTTTTAAATATATATGAAAAGAGGAATGACTCGTAGAAGCATACGATTGATGATTATTTCCAGGGCTTCGTTACAAAATGCCGCTTGAACAGCGGGTAAAAGAATGAAGATGATTACCCTATAACGGATAGTCATTATCATATTTTTTAGTGTTGAAACTTTAAAAACGTGATCAATGAACGCACTACTAGTCCTCCTTCTTTTGTCAGTTTTCTTCGTGAATTTCTATACGAAAATACAAATAATTAATTTGTGATTGATGGGATTCAAAGCAAAGCATGCCGTTGGCTAGAGATAAGCTCTGAGTTCAAGGTACATTTATTTTATTAATATCACAATGCTTTCACCTCTTTTGTTGGCCAATAAAGAAGAACAGAAGTTCCTATCCTTTATATTTTCCGAAAACAAGGGAGGAGTTATGACCACCAAATCCGAAAGTATTGCTCAGGATATAATTAACATTCCGTTCCTGCGCTTCGTTAAAAGTCAGGTTTAATACGTTGTCTATCTCCGGATCATCCGTAAAATGGTTGATGGTCGGTGGTATAATTCCGTGGTTAAGTGCCATGATACCTGCAATAGATTCGATGGCTCCTGCTGCTCCTAATAAGTGGCCCGTCATCGATTTGGTAGAACTAATATTCAGCCTGGTAGCATGATCGCCAAACACTCTTTTGATGGCAATAGTCTCCGCAATGTCACCCAGCGGCGTAGAAGTTCCGTGTACGTTTACGTAATCTATATCTTCAAGGTTCAGTTTAGCATCTTTAATTGCCATTTTCATCACATTCATCGCACCCAACCCTTCGGGATGCGGCGCAGTCATATGATGGGCATCTGCCGTAGCCCCAGCACCCAATATTTCCGCATAGATGGTTGCACCTCGCTTGATGGCGTGATCGTATTCTTCCAGTATTAGTGCACCTGCCCCTTCTCCCAATACAAATCCATCGCGATCTTTATCAAATGGCCGGGAAGCCGTTTTGTAATCGTCATTTCGGGTAGACAGTGCTTTCATGGCATTGAAACCACCGATACCTACTTTGGCAACAGAAGCCTCTGATCCTCCGGTAATAATTACATCCGCCCGCCCCAGTCGGATATAATCCATAGCGGCAGCAATTGCGTGAGAAGAAGAAGCACAAGCAGAAACTGTAGCGTAGTTGACTCCACGAAACCCAAACTGGATAGAAATAAGACCAGCAGCAATATCAGCGATCATTTTAGGAACAGTAAAAGGATTGTAACGAGGAGTGCCGGTACCGTTGGCGTGTTCCGTCACTTCATGTTCCAGCGTGGCCAGACCTCCGATACCAGAGCCCCAGATAACACCGGAGCGATCCAGGTCAATTTTTTCGAGATCCAGTCCGGAATGCTGAATGGCTTCCTGCGTAGCGACCATCGCAAACTGTGCGTAAAGATCCATTCGTCTTAGTTCTCGTCGATCCAGATGATCTTCGGCGACAAAGTCTTTGACCTCACAAGCAAATTTGGTTTTAAACTCAGTCGTATCAAAACGGGTAATAGGAGCAGCTCCGCTCACCCCGTTTTGTAGACCATGATAGTATGCCTGTAGGGTATTCCCGATAGGAGTCAACGCCCCCAGTCCTGTTACAACAACCCTTTTCATAAATTTGGTATAAAACAACAAATTAGAGAATGAATACTCATCCTCTAATCTGCAGTATGATGGTTAAATCACGCAGAAACACCAGTATTTAGACCAGTTTTCCGCTATTTCAATTTTCTCTGTAAAAGATCTCGTTTACTCCTGAATCTGAGATTGCAGGTATTCTACTGCCTGACCGACAGTGGTAATATTTTCAGCTTGCTCGTCAGGAATTGAAATATCAAATTCTTTTTCGAATTCCATGATTAACTCAACCGTATCAAGCGAGTCCGCTCCCAGGTCATTTGTAAAGCTAGCCTCTTGTGTGATCTCTGACTGGTCGACGCCTAATTTATCAACGATGATCTTATTTACTCTTTCAGCAATGTTTGACATAATAATAATTTCTAGTTTGTTAAATTCCAAATAGTATTGCAAAGAAAGCTATAAGAACGATGATAACCAAAGTTTTTAGCTATTTTTTGCACCACTACTCCAATGTGAATAATACTTTTAAATACATTTTGAGTGTAAAAATGTTCATTTTCCTCTCTGCTAGCGTCGGTTGAAACTATTTATTGTATAAAACACACTAATACTTTCCAATAGATAACTTATTATAGCGACATTATTGTATATTAGCCACGTTTTACGGGAAAAGAAGTCGTTTTTGTCCCTAAAACCAGTAGTTTGACCAAATATCTGACCTAAGCGTTTGTCCAAACTGAAATGCTTTTTAGTATCACCTTTTTTAATTTTTTTTATGAAAAGAATAGATCATCAAAACACCAAGATCGTGGCCACCGTTGGTCCCGCTTGTAGTTCTTACGAAAATTTATTAGCGCTCGCTAATGCCGGAGTTGATTGCTTTCGACTCAATTTTTCTCATGGTAGCCACAGTGACCATAAAAAAGTCATTGATCATCTGGTAAGTATCAACGAGAAATATAGTTACCATCTTAGCATTTTGGCTGATCTGCAAGGACCAAAATTGAGGGTTGGAAAAATCAAGGACGATGGCATGATGGTGACAAAGGGAGATATTCTGACTTTCGTCAATAAAGATTGTCTGGGTACCATGGAGAAAATCTACATGAGTTACCAGAAATTTCCACAGGATGTAAAAGTTGGTGAAAAGGTGATGATTGATGATGGAAAACTAATGCTGGAAGTTATTAGTACTAATAAGGTAGACGAAGTTAAGTTAAAAGTATTATTTGGTGGAAAATTATCTTCTAACAAGGGAGTTAACTTACCCAATACCAAAATCTCACTTCCCTCTCTGACGGAAAAAGATGAGATCGACCTGGCTTATATCCTGACCTTACCGGTGCACTGGATCGCGCTTTCTTTTGTTCGTTCTGCCAAGGACATCAAAGATTTACAAGCCCGCCTTACTGCAGCCAATCATCCAGCAAAGGTGATGGCGAAAATTGAAAAGCCAGAAGCCATCGAAAAACTGGATAAAATTATCAAAGCTTCTAATGGTATTATGGTAGCACGGGGAGATTTGGGTGTAGAAATGCCTATTGAAAAATTACCTATTTTACAAAAACATATTATAAATCGCTGCTTACAGTATGCACGTCCAGTGATTGTGGCGACCCACATGATGGACAGTATGATTACCCAGCCAATTCCTACCCGAGCCGAAATCACCGATGTAGCTAATGCCGTATTGGACGGAGCAGATGCAGTGATGCTAAGTGGAGAAACTTCGGTAGGTGTACATCCCGTAAAGGTGGTGGAGGCCATGAATAGAATTATCGAAGAAGCCGAAAAAACCTTTAGTATTAAAGGTCGTAGACCAAAACCTATTAAAAAATCCAGAACATTTATCTCCGATGCCGTTTGCTTCAGCGCCGCCAAAACGGCAGAAGAGATTGAGGCCAAAGCAATCGTCGGGATGACCAGCTCGGGATATACTGCTTTTAAGGTGTCGAGTTTTCGGCCGGATACCAAAATTTATATCTTTTCCGAGAAAGCGCATATGCTTTCTACCCTCAATCTGGCCTGGGGTGTAAAATGTTTTTACTACGACAAATTTACTACTACAGATGATACGGTTCATGATGTAAATGAGATTTTAAAAAAGAACGACATCGTCTTGACAGATGATGTAGTGGTCAACATCGGAAGTATGCCGATCAAGCGTCGACACAGAACTAATATGTTTAAGGTGACAGTGGTGGAATAGCTGTACGCGCTTCCGTACTATTAAATAACCTTGGCTCAAATCAAAAGTCAAGGTTATTTTTTTCTGAGTAAAATTCTCAAGTTATAACCAAATTCGTAATTTTACGTAACTAATGTCTATACATCCGATAGTGGCATCCCTAGTCGGTATATTTTTGTAAAACACACAATTTCTAAAAATGAAGATTATTATTCCAATGGCTGGACGTGGCTCCCGTCTACGACCACACACACTTACTACTCCAAAACCACTGGTAAAGATTGCTGGAAAACCAATGGTACAAAGACTCGTGGAAGACCTCACAAAAGGGTATCCCGGAAAAATTGAAGAAATTGCCTTTATTATCGGTGATTTTGGTCCGGAGGTGCCACAACAATTGATGGACATCGCCACTTCTTTAGGAGCAAAAGGAAGTGTTTATCAGCAACACGAGCCGTTGGGAACTGCCCATGCGATTCTCTGTGCCAAAGAAAGTCTTTCGGGCAACTGCTTCGTAGCATTTTCCGACACGCTTTTCAGTGCCAGTTTTGATTTTGATCCGAATGAGGATGGCGTTATCTGGGTACAAAAAGTAGAAGATCCTTCGGCATTTGGGGTTGTAAAAGTGGATAATAACGATGTAATTACCGACTTTGTAGAGAAATCACCCGTTTTCGTCTCTGATTTAGCCATCGTTGGCATCTATTATTTCAAAGACGGAGAGAACCTTCGCAATGAACTACAGTACGTTATTGACAACGAAATAAAAGATAAAGGAGAATATCAGCTTACTAGCGCCCTCGAAAATATGAAGGCGAAAGGATTAAAATTCCGTACGGGCAAGATTGATGAATGGCTGGATTGTGGCAATAAAGACGCCGTTGTCCACACCAATCAGCGGATGCTCACCTTTATGGGAACGGAAAACCATATCGACCCTAGTGCAACCGTAGAAAATGCCGTAATTTTACCACCCTGTTTCGTTGGTAAAAATGCCGTAATTAAAAATTCTGTAGTCGGACCCCATAGTTCCATCGGAAACAATTCTTTAGTAGAAAATTCCGTTATTAATAATAGTATTGTTCAGGAAGACAGTACTGTCACCAACGCCAATATGAGCAATTCTATGCTGGGCAACAAGGTCGATTACCAAGGAAAACCATCTGAGCTTAGTCTGGGTGATTTTTCAAAATACATAATATGATTATTCGTCGCTTATTCATTTTGTTATTAACCATCAGTCTGCTTGCAGGCGCTACTACTGCCCTATCCGCACAGTCGCGACCTACGGAAGAACAGGTAGAAACGGAAAAAATCTTTATTGATGCTTCCCGTGAAAAGGTGTTGGGTAACTACGAAAATGCGGCTTATTTATTTAAAGAGGTTCTCAAACGAGATAAAAACAATCACGCCGCAGCTTACGAACTGGCGCGACTTTACGACGTACTCGACAACGTAGATAAAGCGATGGTCAGTATAAAAATGGCCATCGCCGGGGATAAGCAAAATCCCTGGTATCAAATGTTTTTGGCGGATTTGTACGACCGCAAGGGCAAGTATAAAGATGGTGCGAAAATTTTTGAAAGACTGGTTGATGATGCACCTTACAACGAATATTATTATATCAAATGGGCTTTTTTGCTGATGAAGGCCAAGCAACCGGAAAAGTCCATTGAGGTCTATTCTATGCTTGAACAGCGCATTGGTATTTCTGAAGAAATCTCTCGAAAAAAACAAGCACTTTATCTTGGTATTGGACAACCAGGTAAAGCAATTGAAACCTATCAACTGCTTATCAAATCTGATCCTTACAATCTGGAGTATCATCACCTGCTGGCTTCTTTATACCGACAATTGGAGGATGAAGAAAACGCCAACAAGGTTTACCAGGATATTCTTGAAATTGATCCCAACGATGCAACGGCGAGTATTGCACTGGCCGATGGGCAAAAAACCAACGGAGACGATGTCAGTTACCTGAATAGTCTGCAGCCTGTTTTTGCAAAGCCGGAGGTGGATATTGATTTAAAAGTAAAAGAGATTCTTCCTTACATTCGTCAGTTGGTGGATACGCCCAACGAACCGATCATGAACGCTACTTTGCAATTGGCTACCACGCTGGAAGTGCAACATCCCAATGATGCCAAAGCTTACGCTGTCTCGGGAGATTTGCTCTATTACTCTGGGCGAAAAAGACAGGCTTTAAAAAAGTATTTAAAGGCGCGTTCCCTTAATAATACGATCTACAGTATTTACGATCAGATTATGTATATCAATCTGGAGACAAATAGCTACGATACACTACTTACCATTTCTAACGAAGCAATTGACCTGTTTCCCAATCAGGCAGGAGCGTACTACTTTAACGGCGTCGCTTTAGACTTTAAACAAAAAAATCAGGCAGCGATCAGTTCCTATCAACAAGCATTATTGATGGCTCGCAAAAATCCCAGGTTGCAATTTGATTTGTACGCACGACTTGGTGGTTTGTATCACCGAATGGGCAAACATATTTTGTCCGACACCAATATGGAGAAGGCTTTACAGCTCAATCCAAAAGATTTTAACTTGCTTAATAATTATAGTTTCTATCTTGCGGACCGTGGAGTACAATTAGAAAAGGCAAAAAAAATGTCTGCACTCGCCAACGAACTTCAGCCAAATCAGCCACAGTTTCAGGATACGTACGGCTGGGTTTTATACCAAATGAAAGAGTATGAAAGTGCTCGCGAATGGCTGACCAAATCCATTGACAATGGTGGCAATACCAACCCTGAAATTCTCGAACATTATGGTGATATTCTTTTTCAGATCGGAGAAACCGAAGCGGCTATTACCGAATGGCAAAAAGCACTCGATCAGAAAGGAGGAAAGGACGAAGGTTTACAAGAAAAAATTCGTAGCCGACAATTGTAAACTTGACTTTACTATTTTTATTAAACAGTAGATATTTTAATATTGTAGTTTTTCTTTTTTTTTAATCTAGTGCCTCATCCCGTAAATCCATACCAATCTATGCTTGTTATTTTTAGGAATGTTGACAAAATAAATGACGATTTTAGACTTGGTTATTTTGTTACTAATCAAGGTACTAAAAACGCTATAATAGTATCTTCTTTAATCTTATTATGACAATAGGAATGAGTTAATAATTTTTTGCCCAATTTCTAAAATAGTTGACTTGTCAGTTCTTACTATTTCGATATTCCTTTCAATTGCTTCATTTCTCAAATAATTTAGCCAACCAATCATATTTGAATGATATAATTCTGGTTGACCTCTTTGAATTAAACGATTCTTCATTATTTCTTGACTACAATCAAATAATAGAATTTTGAAATTGGAGTAACCATTTTTTTTGAATCCTTGAATGTAAAATTTAATCTCGGTTGAGCCTTCAAACAAAATATGTACATTTTCTTTTCTGGCAGTTTTTACAAGTTTATCTATCCATTCTATCGTTGCTTCTTCTTGCCACTTTTTTGAATCTTCTAATTCTTCCCAATTTGGTAAATCCATGTCGTCAAAATGAAATATTTTCACATTTTTATCTTCTGATAATTTTTTCGACAATTCTTTTAAAATAGATGTTTTTCCAACCCCTGATGCACCGGTAATTGCAATTATCATTCTTTTTTTATTTTTTTTATCGAGTAGGTAAGGAACAACGATCTAATAGATTCAGAATTATGACTAATATTTTTAATCCTCGTTCCTAAGGGGAATTTCATCCCAAACCTCTCACAGAACCGTACGTGATAGTCTCCCATCATACGGCTCTTCAGTTAACGTTTTTGTGGTTCGTTCCTCCGAGTGTAAAATTACACTTGTTGACAATTTACTAAAAACAATTAAGCTGTCAATCCCTTCGCTCCACTTTCATTACAAAAGCTTCATCACTACTATGAACTGATCTGACTTCAAACAAAGCTTCGATATTAAATCTCATAAGTGTTTTCCATACTTGAATCGTTCTCTTAATCATTCTGGGCACACGATTGTGACTAACACGTTGATAGATGGAACTGAAATTTAGAGAAACATTAAAGATATCGACCGAAAAAAGGATTGATTGAATTTAAAACAAGCACCAAAAAGAGAGGCTACCCGATTACTCGAGTAGCCTCTTTTCAATTAAGGAATGTTGACCAAATATTGGCAAAAAACTAGTTCGCCTAGAATCTGTAATTATTTAATCGTCATTCCTAAGAAAAATCAAATGCTTCTATTGCTTATAATCTGCTGATCACAAACATCTTGGTCATCTGACGTTTTCCATCAAGTTTAATTCTTACGGTGTAAACACCTGCTTGATAACCTGGTAGTTCAAATCTAACGGGAGCTTCAGTTAAAGCATCGATTGATTTGGTTTGCATCACTTGTCCTAAGCTATTACTGATTGCAATATCAGCCGACAAGCCTTCGTAGGCAGCCAGGCTAAGATTAATTGCATCCAATGCTGGATTCGGATAGACTCTAAAATCTTTCAAGTCTAAATCAAATGATACTTTTTTCACTTCGGAATAACGGAAATCTCCATCCGCAAATATTTGCTTCAGTCGGTAATAGTTCACTCCTTCTGCTGCATTTTCATCCTTACTCTGGTAGCTCACATATTCTCTCGAATCGCCAATACTCATTACCTCTTCCATTAATTCGAAATTAATACCATCTCTGGAATGTTCTACTTCAAAATAATCGTTTTTGAAATCTGTATTGGTTACCCAATTCACATTTACCGCACGATCATTCTTCGTAGCATCAAAGTGTAGGTATTCACTTTGCTCAGAAATCGCAAAACTAGGCGATCCAGCACAACCGTATACTTTAATTTCATCCAGGTCCCACAGAGAATATCCAGTAGTACCGTTTGATCGACAGTATCCAAGTAATTCAAATTCGAAAGTCGTCGGACCATTTACTGTAAAGTCACCATCGTTCGTAAAGTCAAACTGCTCAAAAGACCAGTATGGGCTAGTACTGTTGCCAGTATTCTGGTAGATTTCTTGACCATTTTTCAATACGCGAATTCCGTAGTAAGAAGGAGGATCATTATCTCCAGAAGGACCATTAATCCAGTTATACTCTAACGGTGCTGATTCGTAAAAACTTAGTTTAGTAAGCGAAACTGGACCATTCGATGGATTAACCGTAACCGAGAATCGGAAGGCATCCGAAGAATTGTCTTGCCAAGAGCAGTTAACTCTCGCAGAAGAACAAATTCCTGCTCCTGATTGACCTGGTGTACAAGAATGCGCACCATTGTGAGACAAAACTGAAGCATTCACCGAACTAAAACCAGAAGGTCTGTTTGTCGATGCGACGAATTCATCATAATTCGTCTCTGACGGCTGACCTGAGTAAGCACTACAGCTATTCAAAGTCCAGTAAGCAAGTCTGCCAGGGTTACACTCTTGTACCTGCGTACCCGCACATCCACAACCGTCACTGGTTACTTTATCATTCGTTGTATTTGAATTACCGTCGTTACAGGCAGTTCCTGGCGTAGCCGGGAAAGATGGATTGTTCGGTTGACAATCCTCGCTGTTACATACCCCGTCGCCATCATTGTCACCACCAAAATTGGCACATGGATCAGCCGTTGAACATCCGGTAACTGTTACTGACTGTGTTTCTCCACAAGCCTGAACGTGATAGACACCATTACTAGATACTGTAAACGTTTCGCTCGTATTACAACCACCGTTTGCCCAAGGATTACAATCCCAGAGAATATCCCAGTTCGCATTGAATACTTTAGAATAGTCTCCATTGTTTAATCCGGTAATAATGATATTACATCCACTAACAGTTACGGAACAAGTAGTTCCTACGGGTGTTCCCGCACATCCACAACCATCGCTGCTTACTACATCGTTGGTCGTATTTGAATTACCGTCATTACAGGCAGTTCCTGGCGTAGCCGGGAAAGATGGATTATTCGGTTGACAATCCTGATTGTTACACACACCGTCGCCATCGCTGTCACCACCCGCATTCGCACATGGATCAGCCGTAGTTCCCGCACATCCACAACCATTACTTGTTACCTTATCGTTGGTCGTATTTGGATTACCATCGTTACAAGGCGTTCCTGGCGTAGCCGGGAAAGATGGATTATTCGGTTGACAATCCTGGTTGTTACATACACCGTCGCCATCGCTATCGCCACCCGCATTCGCACAAGGAGCGGAACCTGGGTTAACAGTTACGTAAAAAGAACAAGTAATCGCATTTCCACAATTATCCGTAGCCTGATAAGTAATAAGCGTTGTTCCAAGTGGAAAAACGGAACCGTTAGCAAGTCCTGCAGTTTGAGTTAAGGTTATTGTACCAGGCGTGACTGTAGATGGACATCTTTTTTCCATTACAACTTCATTGTAATCCTGTCCTTCTCGGTCTTTCCAATTACCGCTACTTTTTTCCAATACTACATAATCGGAGTTATTATAGTTATTGGGTTCGCCTGGCGCCCAGTTGGTGTAAGTAGCACTCGAGCCACTATCCCAAACGAAATTGCCCTCGTACGCCGCATCGTTGTATCCAGTCCAGGCATAAGGAGCAATCAATCGACTTCTAACGTAGCTGTTTTCTCCACTACTTGAAATTGTCAAAAGGAAGCCTCCCTGGCTATTTGCAAGATTTTTTGCCTGATTCCAAGTGTAGTTACTAGAAGTAGAGCACCAGTACTTACTACCGTTGTACGTTCCCATGTAACTAAAGCCGCTAATATTATCAGAAAGGGCCTCACAATTCGTTTGAGTAGCTGAGCAGGTAGTAGTAGGATTGGGCACGTTCCAGCTTACGTAAGCCCCATTTGCACCAGAAGCAGCTTGTAAAGAAATATTGCTCGGGCAATTCAGGCTGATTCCAAAAGTTAAATCTGGATTTGTTTCAGCTTTAACTGTAGATTGCCAGAGCAATAGACAGCAAAAGAGTGAAAAAATGTTAAGTATTCTCTTCATAATTAAAAAATTGAGTGGTTAAAAAATTAATAAAAATATTGTTAATTCTTATTAGCCTTGGTTTAGCCTTAGAGCCAAAGCAATAAGTCAGTTATTGAATAATATTTTGATAATAGTAGAAATCCTGAGCAGGATTAACTATGTTAATCTAAGGTATGATACCAGGCATTTTTCAAAATATTATGGTATTTACAAAGGTACCTTTCAGTTTGAGGGAGAATACATTATTTACTTAGGTCATAGCTGACTTGAGTAAAAAAAGAATCAAGTATTTTAGGTAGAAATGTATTTATGCCTTTTGGGGAGAAAAAATTTAAATGCGCATATTTTAGACAAAGATAGTGTTCTTTAGTCACAAAAAACCAATAATTAAGTATAATATTTATTTTTTGTACTCATTTTCTTTTTACTATTTAAAGTAAGTGGTAATTTTTCCTGCGGTACCCTTTCCTACTATTGCCGCTAAATCAGCGTGAGTAGCCAATTTTATTTTCTTAACCGAACCAAATTCTTGCAATAATTTTGCTGCTGTTTTTTCTCCGATTCCCGGAATATTGGTGAGCTCAGAAGACGTGAAATTTTGAGAACGTTTTAGGCGATGAAAGGTGATGGCAAATCGGTGCGCTTCGTTTCGCAGTTGCTGAATAAGTTTGAGCGATTCGGATCGTTTGTCAATGTATAAAGGGACCGAATCTTCCGGAAAGAAAATTTCTTCCAATCTTTTAGCGACCCCAATCATCGTAATCTTTTTTTCCAATCCTAAAGTTTTCAAACTTTCCAGGGCTGCACTAACCTGTCCTTTTCCACCATCAATAATAATAAGCTGTGGTAGAGGCTGATCCTCATCCAGCAAGCGACGATACCGACGATGAACGACTTCGGTCATTGAGGCAAAGTCATCTGGTCCTACCACCGTTTTGATATTAAAGTGACGGTAATCTTTTTTGGAAGGTTTGGCATTTTTGAAGACCACACAAGAAGCTACGGGAAAAGAGCCGCCCATATTAGAGTTGTCGAAACATTCAATGTGCAACGGCAGATCATCCATTTGCAAATCTGCTTTTAGGGTCCGCAAAATTCGTTCGGCGGGCGTTTGCTTGTTCATCCGGGTAAGGTCTTCTTTCTTCCGCTGAAACATAAAGTACTTCCCGTTTTTTTCGGATAGATCGAGTAATTTTCGTTTGTCCCCTATTTTAGGAATTGTAATGATGATGTCTTTCGCTGGAGGTGTCATATCAAAAGGTACTACAATTTCTGGAGCAATACTATCGAACTTATCCCGCAGTTGGACAATAGTATATTCGAGTAACTCCACCACATCGTCATCCAAATTTTTGACCAACTCCTGTGTATACGTATTGACTACTACGCCATTCAGTACTTTAATATAATTTACAAAAGCCAGTTTTTCATCATCCGTAATCGAAAAAACATCAATGTCTCTCAGGGTCGGGCTCACCATTGTTGATTTGCCCTGATAGTTGTCAAAGGCTTTTAACTTATCTTTAATCTGCGCAGCTTTTTCAAACTCCATATTTTCCGCCAAGCTGGCCATCTCTTCTTTAAAATGATTTTTTACTGCTGCGAAGTTGCCCTTAAGCATATTCTTAATTTGCTCAATTTTTTTATTATAATCTGCTTCCGACTCTAAGTTTTCGCAAGGACCCAAACAGTTTTTTATATGATATTCCAGACACACTTTAAATTTTCCTGCCTCAATATTCTGTTGTGATAAATTGTATTTACAGGTACGTAAAAGAAATAACTCTTTGATCAGGTTCAGAATGATTCTAATCCGATTTTTAGAAGTGTAAGGACCAAAATAAGTGGAGCCATCCCGGATCAGTCGCCTTGTTAAAAAGACTCTCGGAAAGCGTTCGTTTTTGATAACCAGGTAAGTATAGGTTTTTCCGTCTTTGAGTGCGACGTTGTAGCGAGGTTGGTATTTTTTGATCAGCGTTGCTTCCAGCAGGAGCGCATCTGCTTCGGTGTCCACGACGGTAAATTCAATCCGCTGCGCATTTTTCACCATCACTTTGGTTTTGCGTATCCGATCTTTACGTTGACCAAAATAAGAGGACAACCGGCTTTTCAAATCCTTGGCTTTACCTACATAAAGAATCGTATCTTCTTTGTTGATAAACCGATATACCCCCGGCTGACGCGGAATAGAGGGAGCAAGTATTTGGTAATCTTTGGTTGTCAACGTGTAGTATATTTTATTTCAAAAGAGACGCAGAGATTCCTAAAACATTTTACCCTGACCTTTATCATCCACATCAAAATCAACTGAATCGCCCGGTGCTAACTTCGTTTTCTTCTTCGTATTTTCCCGAACATTCATGATCCGACTTTCTTCTAATTTATTACCGAGGGCTTTCCAACCTTTAACGTCAATAAAATCAGCGATGTTTAATGCTTTTTCTACTTTTCCGGATTTTTCTTTTACGTCGTAACGAATCAATGGTTTGGGTTTGACAGAAACGAAGAATAACTTTGAGCTGCGGTGTTCGGTAATAAAGTTGTATTTAGTATGATCGGTAGTGGTTTCAATATTAAAGCGTTTGACCATTGTCCACTTTTTACCACCATCGTAATAAACCGCGTTAACCACCAATTTTGTACTAAACTTACCGATGTGTAACAACTCTTTGGTATCAAATTTTTTGGTCAAATCTGCCTCGTTTACTTCGTAAGTACCATCTTTATAAATTGCGAGAATCTTGTCTCCCGTATCGTAATCGCCGAGAGAGACGCCACGTTCTTCGGTATTGAGGCGACCACTGACTTTGTCCATAAATATTTTCTGCGCACCCAGGGTAGACTTTCCTACTGCTTTGAGTGTCACTTTTTTGACAGGATAAGGTGTAACTGCATTTCCGTTGACCGAACGAGTTTTTATATCCAGTTCTTCAAAATAATAATCAAATACTTTTTTACGGGCCTTGGCAGTTGGTGATAAAACAATAGTGACCACTTCTGATTCTCCATTAGGGTTAGCGGATAAATAATGGACCCGTGACCCTTTGGCTCCTTTAGTCAGATTATAATCTCGTTCTCGGGTGATTCCTTTAACAGGAAAACGTTTGGCCATTGACTTACCGGTTTTAGCATCCAGATAAATCATGTTATAGATCATCCGTTCGTCTCCTTTTCGCCAAACGGCAACGTGCAATACATGCTTGCCGACAAAAACTTTTGTTCCCATTCGCACTACTTTCATAACACCATCCTTTCGAAAAATAATGATGTCATCAATATCGGCACAATCACAAACAAACTCATCTTTTTTGAGCCCGGATCCGATAAACCCTTCTTTCCGATTAATGTAAAGCTTGGTGTTATTGGCTACTACAGCCCGCGCCTTGATTGTTTCAAAAGAAGAAATTTCCGTGCGTCGCTCCCGACCTTTACCATATTTTTTCAACAGATTTTGGTAGTAAGCAATGGAGAATTCTGTCAAATGTTTGAGATCGTATTTGGTTTGTTTGATCTCTGCTTCCAGACGGGAAATCAATTCATCCGCTTTGAAAGCATTATATTTAGAGATGCGGCGAATTTTTATTTCCGTTAGCCGGGTAATATCCTCTTCGGTAATATCTCTTAATAATTTTACGCGCTTCTCCCCTCTTTTCGCCTTTCCATCTTCCGGCGTAATGATGTACTTTTTAAGCTCCCTGGCAATTACCTTGAGTACTTCCTCCCAGGATTCACACTCTTCAATTTCGCGATAGATTCTATTCTGAATAAATATCTTTTCCAGACTCGCAAAGTGCCACTTCTCCTGTAGTTCGGATAATTTAATTTCCAATTCTAGTTTGAGGAGCGCTTTGGTTCTTTCAGTGCAGACCTTTAGAATATCGTTGACCGAAAGAAAGTGTGGTTTATCATCAATGATGACACAAGCATTGGGTGAGATAGAAACTTCACAATTGGTAAAAGCATATAAAGCATCAATCGTCACTTGCGGAGAAATACCCGTCGCCAGATCGATTTGAACTTCCACATCTTTGGCCGTATTATCAATTACTTTTTTAATTTTAATTTTACCTTTATCATTGGCCTTGATAATGCTGTCGATTAGATTGCTGGTCGTAACATTGTAGGGCAGGTCTTTTACCAACAAAGTATTTTTATCTTTTTGTTCAATTCTAGCCCTTACTTTAATTTTTCCACCACGTTTACCGAGGTTGTATTCACTGACGTCAATGAGTCCACCCGTCTGAAAATCAGGTAAAATTCTAAAAGGTTTGTTTTGTAATATTTTAATAGAAGCCCGAATAAGTTCAATAAAGTTGTGGGGCATAATCTTCGTGGACAATCCTACCGCAATTCCCTCTACGCCCTGCGCAAGTACAAGCGGAAATTTCATGGGTAGGTTGATCGGTTCCTGATTACGACCATCGTAAGAATATTGCCATTCGGTGGTTTGTGGATTGAAGGCGACCTCCAAAGCAAACTTTGTTAAACGCGCCTCGATATATCGAGGTGCAGCGGCTCGATCGCCGGTTCGTTGATCACCCCAGTTTCCTTGCGGATCAATTAGTAAGTCCTTCTGTCCCAGATTGACCAGTGCATCTCCGATCGCAGCATCTCCGTGTGGGTGATATTGCATGGTTTGCCCGATCACGTTGGCGACCTTGTGGTAGCGACCATCGTCCATTTTTCTGAGGGCGTGCAAGATACGACGCTGTACTGGTTTCAATCCGTCCTCAATCGAAGGTACAGCACGTTCCAGAATTACGTAAGAAGCGTAATCCAGAAAATAATCCTGATACATTCCACTTAAGGAAATATTCCCTTCTTCGGTGACAGCTCGGCCAGGAGTGATGAGTTTATCTTTTTTTCGGGAACCTTTATCTTTGCTCATTGGTAATAGTATATATAATATGCGAATTAAGGGCTAAACCGGAATAACTACTAATTACCTATTAGTCTTGTTACCCTCTGTTAAAAAAATATCAATATCGAATGTTCAATAGAATTTATGTGCAGAAAATTTGTATGGGACTCAAATAATATTTTTTCAATTTTACAGGGCTTCCATCTTTGGGATTAAGTAAAATCCAGAAATTTAAACGCTATTTAAATCCATCGACAAATATACAAAATTAACAGAGAAATAAAAAACAAATTGTTGCTTATTCAAATGATTTTTTACTTTTAAGATTGTCCAGTAAGGTTTGAATATTCGCACTTTTTTTGAGTGTTCTGTTTAAGGAATGCGTTAAAAATGTTGAACATCTCGGTCCTGTATGCTTTCTATGATAAATATATAATTATGAAAAAGGAAGTTTTTATAGCACTTGAAGATTTTAAGCTTAATCAAGCTACTATATATGGTACAAAACTCGCCAAACAACTGGACCGATATGTTTATTTATTTGGGGTAGTAAAAGTTCCGGTTAGTACGCCTCCTGTGATCATTGATGGTAGTATTTTACAAAATACGGTATCCCTGCAGATTCAGGATTTGAAAGACAAAGCCAAGCGGGATTTAGAAGATTTGGTGGCCAAATTGAAAGTAATCCATCCCAATATTTACGCAGATACGTCCACCGGATTTAAGGAACCAACGGTCATTGATGAGACGAAAAAGAAAAATCCCTATCTAATGGTAATCGAAGGTTCTAGTGAACTAACTACGATGCACGAATGGTTTGGTACACACGAGACCCGACTGGCTGAAAGCACCACCGTTCCTACCCTAATCGTACCAAAAGGATTTTCGTGGAAACCGATTCGGAATATACTTTATCTGATGGATAAGGATAGCGAAAACATAGAAAACATGCGCTATCTGATTGAGTTGGCTGCTATATTTAAAGCAAAAATATCGGTCATAACAATTGTAAACAACGAAAACGAGGCGGCTGACGAAAAACATCAACAAATTGTTACCAGCCTATGTACCTCTCTTAACTGTACTGATTTTACTTTTCAGCGGGTATTTACTGAAGGTGCTGCGGAGGCTATTGAAGAAATATTAATTCAAACAGCAGCCGACTGGTTGACTTTTGAACACAAGGATCGCTCTTTTTTCGAACGGGTATTTGGAGACTATAACACGGAGCATTTGATTTTAAAATCAAAAAGTCCAGTTCTGGTATTTTAGCATGGTTGTTCTACCTTGCTAAAAGAGTGTTGAATCATGAATATCCAATTACGAATTTTGAATAAGGAATGGTGATTCGGGTACTAAATTATTATGTGTTTCAAATTGTTAATTTTTTTCAAGAAATTAAGAACAAATGATTGGTGATCGGTTAATCGGTTCTTCTAACGAATAGGTATCGTCCTCTAAAGTATTTGAAAAAATCAAAAAAGACGGCAGAGAAGGTTAAGTTGACAGATCAACGCAGGAACAAGGCAATGCCTTGTTCCTGCGTTGATCAATATGCCCAGTTTTTAGTGCCGAAGACACTACAAACTTCTTTTACTTGATCGCCATTCCTGATTTCCTGTGTCTTAACTTTTAACTTTTATTTCGACACGATTCCAACCACTGATCAGGGTCACTTTGTGACAACACGATACTCACTTTTCAAAAGTCCATAATATGCAAATTAACAGATACAATAGATTAGAAGAAGCGACTGTCGATTTAATGAAACGTGGCTATACACATTCTTTTTATTCGACGGAAAAAGGTCTGCAATGCCTTAAAAGTAAAAAAATATATACTGCTGAAGAAGTGAAGATTGTAGAACATCATCGTTTTGAGGGCACGGATTCTTCTGATGACACCATTCTTCTTTTTGTCATGGAACTCAGTGACGGAACCAAAGGGTTAAATATTTCTACTTACGGAACTTATTACGATCTCAACCTCATGGATTTTATTAATAAAGTAAAGATCATACCTAGAAAAAAATAAGTATTTTTCTCCCTGTCGATAATAAGGAACAACGATCTAATAGATTCAGAATTATGACTAATATTTTTAATCCTCGTTCCTAACTTATGCGAATTAAGCTTCCACTAAGGAATGAGTTAATAATAAACGAAGATTCTATACTTTCTCTTTTTCCGCCACGCTGCGTCCATAAAATGGTTATTATGCTGTGCCCATTTTAGGTCCCTGATTGGCAAAAAATAGTTCGCCTGGAATCTGCATTTATTTAATCGCCATTCCTGAAAAATTTCTAAAGAAAAAAATTTAATTATGAGGAACAAGATTTTTCCACTCGTTGCTTTACTAGCACTATTATACTTCAGCGCTTGCCTGAATCACAATCCAAACATCAATCAGGAAGGAGAGGACGAACTCAAAACCCTAGAAATGACGACGCCCATTAATCGGGACGAAATCGTTTATTCGGATACGATGTATGTTCCTATTTATTCTGATATTTATACCGATGCTTCCAACTTGAGAAATTTATTGGCAGCTACCCTTAGTATTCGCAATACCAGTTTTACCGACTCTCTATACATTTCTATCATCGATTATTATAACACAGAAGGCGATTTGGTTCGTAAATATATTGATGGTCCCATTAGCTTACCTCCGATGGCTTCCATTAACTATGTTGTGGAAAGAGAAGATGATACCGGTGGGTCGGGTGCCAACTTTATTGTGGCACTCCAGGCAAAAAGTAAAAACATAAAGCCTTTAATTCAAGCAATCATGATTGGTCAAAACGGCAACAAAGGATTCTCTTTTACCAGTGATGCATATTCTCTGAAAAATAAGTAATATCGACTGAACATAGACTACTGCTTACCGTTATACATTTGAAAACGAACAAGATATACATCTTAACTTTTAACCTTAGTTATTTTATATAAAATAACTAACAAAACCAAAACATATGTTACGTTACGCAATTATTTTCTTTATCGTCGCCGTTGTGGCAGGAATACTTGGATTCGGTGGTATCGCCGGAGGTGCAGCATCAATAGCTCAGGTATTATTTTATATCTTTTTGATACTGATGGTTTTTTCAGTTGTAAAACATCTGGTGACCAAAGCAGCATAAAATTTGCATCAAAACAATACCGGAAACGGTTCAAAAAAGCCATTGATCTTGAATCAATGGCTTTTTTCATATTACTGACGACCAACTTCGCCGAAACAATCTTCCTAAAAAAATGGAACCGAAAAACATTTAGCTTTTCGATTCCATTCCCAAGGATCATTAAAAGAATAACTTATATTATTTTTAAGCAGCCATTAAAGTAGACACATCATAACGGCTACTAACCATACCAGACAGTTTTTTACGCGCATAAAAAATACGACTCTTTACGGTACCCATTGGAAGATCCATTTTTTCAGCAATTTCATTATAGTGATAACCCTCGGTATACATTTTAAATGGAATTTTGTACGTATCACTAAGGTTGTTGACCATTCCTTTGAGTTCTTTCAAAAGGATGATTTTTTCTCCACTCATTTCGTTACTTAGATTTCCGGGTAAATAAGATAAATCTTCAATCGGTTTGATCACCGCATTTTTTGTTTTAGCTCTGCGGTAGTGATTAACATAAGAATTATACATAATTGTAGTGACCCAGGCTTTAAAATTTGTTCCTTCTTTAAAGCGTGTTCGGCTGGCAAAGCTACGCATCAACGTTTCCTGCATTAAATCCTTTGCATTTTCTTTGTTGCGCGTTAGCTTCATTGCAAATCCGATTAACAAGGATTCTATTTTTTTTACTTCTGCATTATAAGTGGCATTTGTCATAATTCTATTATTTTCTAGGAGTAAGTTATATAAATGGTTATTGGGGTTTTCACAACCCACCTGATTTTTATTCTAATTGTAAATTACGCTGCGATCGGTCTTAGCAGACTGATGATACGCGCCTCAAAATTTTGATTGATAAAAGAAGTATACGATTTGGCAACTTCAAAATGCATCCAGTTCAAAATATCCACTTCTTGAATAAATCGAGCTTCCAGTTCGTTTGTCATGGTACCGGTAGCTATTTGGGCAATCATCCTGTTTTTTAATTCAGCAGCAATTTCTGCCAATTTATTCTGTCTCTTAAGATATTTTTCAGCTTTTCTCTCAATAGAAGATTCTTCGCTTGATCTACTGATCAATAATAATTGGTGAAGACTTTTCTCAATTTTAACCTGATTATGTGCTACGGTTTTAATTAGGTTAGCAATTACCAGAAACATATCTGCCTCCTGGTTAGTTCTGTTTGTCGTAGTTGTAAATGCGATTGAGTTTGTCATAATTATCGTTTTTAAAATTCTAGGTAGTAGAGATGATATTTAATAAAACTTAATTTTATTTTCCATCCTGTACTAACTCTTTATTCAAACCGCGTGCCAACTTTTTAAGTATTTGACAACCAGTAAGTTACAAATTTTATTCGCAAAACGATTTTCTGATATTTCAGAAAAATGATTATATTTCAGAAAAATATTTTATCTTTACAGGACACTAACAAATAAATGAAAAAGAACACTGACTTACTTAATATGACGCTGAAGTTATTGGTCAAAACGGCCAGCCTTTCTCCCAATGGTATCCTGTGGCTTAATCAGGAAGGACATATTCTGGCGGTCAACGAAGCACTTGCCAGTCAGTTGGGTTACGACTTTCTCAAATTTGAACCCAGGACTGTCTTTGAAGTCAATCCATCTACCTCCTTATTATCCTGGAAAAGGCTTTGGAAAAGACTGATCGAGGAAAGTCAGATTACTATTGATACAGAACAGATCACCGCCGATGATGCGATCTTTCCCGTTACGATGCGAATGATGCTACTGGAAGTAGAAGGTCAGGTGATTTGTATGGCGCTAAATGAAACTACACCACAAAAAGGTGGAGGAGAGAACAACAGGTTTGAGGATTTGCTGAACATGACGGCTCAAGTAGCCGGAGTAGGTGCGTACGAGCTGGATTTAGTAACAAACGAACTCATTATTACCGATGAATTTTTCCGACTATTAGATATACCCAAAACGCAAGACATTAAGATCGAAGAAACGAGAGCAGTTTTTCGGAATCGAATTGCAAAAGAAGATTTGCCTCAATATATAAAAAATCACGAACGAGCTATTGCATCAGGTGAATCAACTGAACAGGAGTTGTCCTATTTAATAAGAGGAAAATACGAAGCTTTTAATTACAGGATCACTCCAGTCCATGTAGATGGGCAGACTGTAAAAATTTATGCAACCATTCAAAACGTAGCCAAAGTTGCCAAACGAACGGATGAAATGTACTTCACAAAATTTTGTCTCGATCACGCCCGGGATATGATTCTTTGGATAAACGAAAGGGATAAGAAGATTGCTTATGTCAATAACAAGCTTTGTAAAACACTGGGATATGCTAGTTCAGAATTACTTGGCAAGCACTTTTCTATCCTCATTAATCAAGACATACAAGCAGTAAGCTGGAATGATTTTGATGAACAGATTGATGAAAAAGGAGAAGTTGATTTAGACGTAAACTTTATAACGAAAAAAGGAAAAGTGATCTCGGTCTCTACCTCTACCAACCGACTAAATTTTCGTGGTAAAAACATAAACTGTACATTCGCCAGAAACCTTTCTCAAAAGAAAAAAAGAAACGAACTCCTCACGATGGTAAAGCATAGCCTGGATCAGTCAATTGATGTAATTTACTGGTTGAGAGCAGATGCGACTTTCCGCTATTTTAACAGTGCATTTGTAAAAAAATCTGGCTATACCCGCAAGGAGTTAGAAAAAATGACGATTCTGGATTTTTTTCCAGACAGCACCATGGAGGATTTTAAAAAAGAGTGGGAAAAACTTCAAGCCGGAAAACCAATACAAAGACAAGGACAGGAAATGGTCCTAAAAAAAGAAAAAAGTATTGTGACCGAGGTGATGATTAATCTGGTAGAAGTAGATGGGAAGGAATATTCTACCACCATCTTGAGAGATATTACAGAGCGTAAACAAAAAGAAAACGAGCTTCAGGAATACCTCAAGGAAATTGAAAAGCTTAAAGCTACCGCTGAGGCTGAAAATATTATGCTGAAAGAAGAAATAGAGCTGGAAAGCGATTTTAGCAACATCATCACCCGGGATCCCAATTATAAAAAAGTAATGCGTCAGATTGAACAGGTAGCAGACACTGATGCCACCGTTTTGATCCTGGGAGAGACTGGAACAGGAAAGGAATTATTGGCACGCGCCGTTCACCAACTCAGCGACCGGGCGGATTACCAAATGATAAAAGTAAACTGTGGTGCACTGCCCGAAAACCTGATTGAGTCCGAACTATTTGGTCACGAAAAGGGTGCTTTTACAGGGGCTTACCAGCAGAAAATCGGGAAATTTGAACGAGCGGAAAAAGGAACGATCTTTCTGGATGAAATCGGTGAATTACCACTTGATTTACAAACGCAGCTTCTTCGGGTCTTGCAGGAAGGAGAAATAGAACGGGTAGGAGGTTTAAAAACCATTACGCTGGATGTTCGGGTAATTGCTGCTACCAACCGAAACCTGGAGGAACAAGTTGCCAGTGGAAAATTTAGAGAAGACTTATATTACCGACTGAACGTTTTTCCGATTTATAATATTCCATTAAGAGAAAGAAGAGAAGATATCAAAATCCTGGTGAAACACTTTACAGACAAATATAGTAAAAAACTAAATAAAGAAATAACCGAAATATCTCCGGCAGGAATGAACAAACTGCTGTCCTATAACTTTCCCGGCAATGTGAGAGAGTTGGAAAATATCATTGAAAGGTCCGTTATTCTTTCTAAAGGAAAAGTACTGAATATTGATGCCTCACTTACCAAAAGAAGAAAGACTGGTTCCGGAAGTACAAAATTCAACACGATGGAAGAAATGCAAAAGGAGCATATTATTGAAGCCTTGCGGAGATGCAAAGGCAAAGTCAGTGGACAAGATGGTGCGGCAGCCTTGCTTAGAATGAATGATAAGACATTGACTTCCAGAATGAAAAAACTGAGTATCGACAAAAGAGACTATCTAAACAACTAAAAATATTCCGACTATTTTAATTATTGAAGACGGAAAAGTACTCGATCTCATAAAAGGCTTTCTTTTTGCTTCAAAAATTAAAATAACATATCAGAACTTTACAGGTTAAGGAATGAGATTTGTCACGCACTCATTATTTTTTTTTACTAATTTTGCCCTTAGATGTTGATAAAATAAATTGGGTTTCTTGAATTAGATATTTTTATTAAAACAGTAAACTTTTCAATAAAATTTGTTATGGTAGCTACCCTAAAAGTCATGATTCTGGAAGATCAAAAAACAGATCAGATACTGGTCAAAAGACAAGTACTCAAATATGAGCCAAATAGTGTATTTCTAATTGCAGAAAATAAAAAAAACTTTTTGGAAAAAATAGACTGGTTTTTACCCGACCTCATCCTGGCAGATTACAATCTACCGGATTATACAGGTCTTGACGCGCTCATGTACGTAAAAGAAACGAAGCCTTTCGTTCCTTTTGTTTTTGTCACCGGAGGATTACATCAGGCCGATCCCGTAGCAGATGTTGTGCTTGGATTAGCGGATGGCTTTGTTCACAAAGACGAATTAAAGACGCTTCATGAGCGGCTAAAAGATATTATAGAAAAAGTAGCTGACAAGATCACTATGCAAAAAGAACTGAGTAAAATTCAAAATCAGCAACGCTTAAAAATAATGAAAGCTACTGCACTGCTTAAGTCGTCTGGTGATTTTTCTAAAAAAGACGAACTCGTAAAATTACTTAACGAGTTGAAAGATCCATCCTGATTTTGTATTCTGTATTCTGTATTCTGTATTCTGTAATTGTTACCTAACAAATTAACCATGACACTCCCCCCTATCCCTACAGATGAGGACAAAAGGTTATCCGACCTGGAATCATATAATATTATGGATTCTCTGCCCGAAAATGATTATGATAATTTAACAAAAATTGCTTCTGAAATCTGCCAGACGCCCGTCGCCTTAATCACTTTTATGGGATCGGAGCGGCAATGGTTCAAATCTAAAATTGGGGTAGAATTAACAGAAAATAAAAGAGCGTTTACCTTCTGCGCCCATGGAATGATCAATCCACAAGAACCACTCGTAGTCAATGATGCAAGTAAAGACCCGCGCTTTGCGAGCAATCCACTTGTAACGGGCGAGCACCATGTACGATTCTACGCGGGTATTCAATTGGTCAGCAAAACTGGCTTTCCACTAGGTAGTATTTGCGTATTCGATGTCAAGGAAAATAAACTGAGTACTGCCCAATTAGAAACATTAAAAATTTTAGGACAACAGGTCACCCGTCTTTTAGAACTCCGAAAAACAGTCAGAGAATTAGAATCCAGTAAAGCGGATTTACTTCGAACCAACAAGCAGCTGAAGGAATTCGATTATATTATTTCGCACGATCTAAAAGCACCATTGCGAAACGTAAAACACCTTGCGGAAGCCATCAACGAAATGTCCGGGGAAAAGATGAATGATAAGGAAAAAAAATATCTTCATCTCATTAACGAAACCGCTAGCGATGCTATCTCTTACGTTAATGGCATTTTAAATTACTCACAGGCTACCTATTATATTGATGTGTTGACCGAAGAAATTGAACTAAATAGTTTTCTTAAAAAAATTCTTCAGCAAGAAACCGTACCTGCTCATTTTTCCATCTCCATTCCTGATAATCTCCCGACTATCAATGGCTCCAAAGCAGCCTTTCGTCAAATATTTAGCAATCTCATCAATAATGCCATCAAATATAATGACAAAGAAAAAGGCTGGATAAAAATCATATACTCAGCAGATGACGGTTATCACAATTTCCAGATTTCGGACAATGGTAAAGGAATTCCGGAAGACAAGATCGAAAGTATTTTTGCACTCTTTTTCGTAGTAAATAAGGGGGGAACCAGGAATAGCAGCAGTTCAGGTGTTGGACTCTCTATTGTCAAAAATCTGGTTACTGAAATGAAAGGAAAAATTTCGGTGAAATCTACGCTTGGAGAAGGTACGACTTTCGAACTTTCCATCCCCCGGTAATTTTAGTTCTTTTTCCTTTTTAGGCAAACGCTAAAATCAGGCTAAATAAAAATAGTTCCTCCCCTTTAAATTCAAAAAAATGATCAACGAATTTCTCAACGACTTATGGGTAAATTTACAAAGTTATTACGATAACCTGGTAGTACTTTTACCTAAACTGATCCTGGCGATCATCAGTTTTTATGTTCTGTTATTTATTGCAAATAAAACACGCAACTTCGCCAATCGGAGACTCACCCACCGAATGGATGATCCGTTATTGGCTGCTTTTTTGAGTAGAATAATAAAGATCATCATCGTTATTTTTGCATTAATGGTGGTCATGAATATCATTGGCCTGGCTGGAGTAGCTGGTGGTTTACTGACCGGAGCCAGCGTCAGTGCGGTAGTGATTGGATTTGCATTTAAAGATATTGGAGAAAACTTTTTATCGGGAATTATTTTAGCATTCAATCGTCCTTTTCGAGTAGGAGATACGGTAGAGCTTGATGGTATTGTAGGAAAGGTAGTCGCGCTAAATATTCGCAACACCCAGATTAAATCTTTTGATGGAAAAGATATTTATATTCCGAATGCCAATGTGATAAAAAATCCAGTAATTAATTATACCATTGATGGATTTATGCGCCACGAATTTAATCTAGGTCTTGATTATGGATCGGATACTGACAAAGCCATTTCTATTCTTAAAGAAACCATCGCCGGAATCGGAGGTGTACTCGGCGGCGAGCGGGCACCCTCGGTACACATTGGTGATCTTAATTCCAGTTCTTATAATCTAACCGTTCAATATTGGCTGAATACATTTGATCCAAAATTTTCCGGTACTGCCATTCGGACGAGAGCCATTAAAGAGGCCATGCTCAATCTGGAAAATGCCGGATTCTACATGCCAGGTGATATTGTAGAATTGAAAAACTATAATGACCGGGAAATTAAAACGGGAGCGGTAGAAAAAAAGCCAGCGATCTAAATATTATAACACCTTTATCAAATTAAAAAATAGGCTAATTACATGAATTTGTGATTAGCCTATTTTCTTAAACAATATAATTCCTTGAAAGAAAACATGAACATTCTAATCCCTAATCCTTTCTAATATCGAAACTACGAAAGAAACACTTTATTTTTTTAACTCCTAAAATTTAAATAACCATGAAGAATCTATTAATAATTTTTGGTTCTATAGTATTTACATTATTTGCTTTTACTTCTTGTCAGGAAAAAACAGCTGCTGAAAAAGCAGAAGACAAAATGGAAGAAGTTTCTGATGACATTAGCGATTCATTCGAATCTGATCGTAATACGCTAAAGGAAGAACTCGAAGATGCACGAAAAGATGTAAACGAGGAATTAGAAGAGGTTCGTACTAAAATGGCAGATGCTTCTGATGATGCAAAAGCAACCTATAAAATGCAAATTACCAAATTGGAAAACAGTATAAAAAGTCTGGATCGTGATTTAGAGAATGTTGGTAAGCAAATATCTGATGGATGGAACGATTTTGAAAGAGATGTCAAAACAAGAATGGAGAATATGGAAAAAGAATTGGATAATTCTCTATAAGATTATTTAATTAAAACACTGCATACAATTAGTAAATTTATATTTTTTAACCATAAAACAAAATTATCATGAGTGCATTAGCAGATAAAATAAAAGGTAACTGGAATGAGATGAAAGGCAAACTAAAAGAAGAGTATGCCGAATTAACGGACAATGATCTTATGTATGAGGAAGGTCAGGAAGATCAGTTAATGGGTCGTCTACAAAAAGCTACCGGTAAAACCAAAGAACAATTTAAAGACTGGATTGATAGTTTCTAGTAACAAATTAAATCAATAATCTTTATTAGCATTTATCATAAAAAGCAGTTTTTCGGAAATTCCGAAAAGCTGCTTTTTCATTAGTCTAGAACACGTAATATATCTTCTTTAGGAATCTGCTAATTCGGGAGTGTTTCAATCAAATCTTATGAACCTGTTACGCTTCCCATTACTTAAAAATTATCCGTTCTCGGTTCATCAATCAAGTCCCATAAGTTTCCGTACAAATCTGCGAACACTAATACTTTTCCGCAACTTTCTACTACTGGTGGCCGCAGAATTTCCATCTGATGCTCTAGTAAATGTCTGTGATCCCGGTCAAAATCATCTGTGTACAAAAAGAGGAAAACAAGCTCCCCGTTTGATTACCAATCCGCGAAGCTTGTTCTTCGTTGGCAGCCTTTGCCAACAATAAACCAGCGGCATTTGACACCGGCAATTTGACAACTACCCAACGTTTTACTTCACTAAGGATCGTTTAAAAAATAAGTTATAACATTTGGCTACTTCTGCGCCCATGCTTTCCTTATTGCTGACAAATAAAAGGTGTTTAAAACAAAATACATGGCATAAAAAAAGACACGATTCTTTTGCAGAATCGTGTCTCTCGGAAATAAGAAATTAAAAAAGTATTGCGCTATTTTACATTCTCAAAAATATAATTATCAGAATTAACATTTGTATTATTACTCAATTCAAATGTTCCTTCCCGCTGTTGTAAATAAATCTTCGTTTTTACTTTTGTAGACTTTCCACTTCTATTTATCTTTCTCTCTTTCTGGATTAAATCCAATAAGGTATCACCATCTACATCCTGTATCCAGGTATCTCGCTGTCGATAATTCCCGGTCCAGGATTTTTTCAGAAACGAGAGATCCTGAATTAATTTTAACTGAGTTCCGTCCATACGGTATAAAGAAAGTTTATTGGCAGCGTACTGGTTGTCCTGGTTAATGATGAATAAATTATTTTGGTCGTTATATCGAATAGCTAATACCGCATTCACATTTGACGCAGCCCTCAAATCAGCCGTAAGGTATTTATCAAAACCTGAGCCCAGTTCCGAACCTTGATAATAATAATCAGCCACAGGCTCCTTGGTAGACTTGGCATATAGATGCAGATTGCCGACATTTGAAGTTTCAAATTGCGCAATAAAGGTAGCCAGGTCTTCATCGGTCGAGGCGGCAGTAACTGGTTTATTGTAAGCAGAAACTACATCTTGTGAAAAACCAGTCCCGGATAGTAACAGAAATGAAAAAATAATTAGTATTTTGTTTGCAGAAAAAAGCATATGATTTATTTTAAGATTTAAAGTTTAATATTTCTCCTAAAACGTACCATATTTATATTTGTTCAATTTGTTTTTTTTTACATCTACCTCAACCGGACCAATTCCCGTAGTTCTTCATTATCGTAATTACCAATCCACTTCTCCCCGTTTGCTACCGTCAAATTAGCCAGCTCTTTCTTGGACATAAGTAATTCATTTATTTTTTCTTCGAATGTTTGTTGGGTAATAAAACGGTGTACCATCACATTTCGTTTTTGCCCGATCCGGTACGCCCGATCCGTTGCCTGTGCTTCCACCGCAGGGTTCCACCAGAGATCGTAATGGATCACATTACTGGCCTCCGTTAGATTAAGTCCTGTTCCACCTGCTTTTAACGAAAGGATCATCACCCGCGTTGACCGATTGTTCTGAAAATCTTCCACCATCGCATCCCTACCCTTTCGACTTATCCCACCGTGTAGAAAAGGAGCATTCAACGCAAAATTATCGGCCAGCAATTCCTGTAATAAAACACCCATCTGCTGATATTGTGTAAAGATCAGTGTCTTCTCTCCGTTGTCTAAAATCTGTTGTAATAACTGAAACAGCAACATTGTTTTACCCGATAGATTAGCCGATTTATCTCCCTTTTTCAAATACTGATAAGGATGATTACAAATTTGTTTAAGCGCCGTAATCAACATCAATACCAAGCCTTTTCGTTCTGATCCTTCGGCCGCTTCTACCCGCTTCATCGTTTTGTCTACCACGTTTTGATAGATCGCCGCTTGCTCCGGGGTGAGCTTACAAAATTGATCTTGCTCAATTTTTTCTGGCAAATCTTTTATAATAGATTTATCAGATTTTACCCGCCGCATAATAAACGGTGCCGTGATCTTTTTAAACTTTTCCAGCTTCGTTAAATCACGATCGGCTTCGATCGGTTTTGCATATTCGTCTTTAAACTTTTTTAAGGTACCTAAATAGCCCTTATTTGCAAAATCAAAAACACTCCAGTACTCACTCATCCTGTTCTCTACCGGTGTTCCACTCATCGCTACTTTGATGGGAACTTTAATTTTTTTGATGGCCTTGGTTTGTGCTGTTGCTGGATTTTTAATATTCTGAGCTTCGTCGATCACCATAATCAGCCAGTTGTACTTTTGAAGCTTAGCAACTTCCCCACGCGCCACACCGTAAGTCGTCAACAATACATCTGCATCTGCAATAGGTGCAAGTTTACGATTGGATCCGTGATAGATATGCGTAATTAACTCCGGTCCAAATTTTTTAATTTCCTTATCCCAGTTGGTCAGTAAAGTGGTAGGTACTACCACGAGTGCTTTTTGCTCATCCAGCCTACCCTCTTCTTTTAGTTTGAGTAACGTGGTAATGACTTGAAGTGTCTTACCAAGTCCCATATCGTCGGCTAGCAAACTTCCAAATCCCAGCCGTGTATTTTTATATAGCCATTCGTACCCACGCTGTTGGTAGGGACGCAAAGTAGCTTCCAGACTAATCGGTGGTGCTATCGCATCCTCGCTCAGTAGTTCATCCATCAGCTGGCGAAGTTCCGGTGTTAGTTCAATACTGGCACCTTTGTATTCGTCGGCCAGTGCTATTTGTAACAGTTCCTGTCCGTTCAGTTCAGGTGGGTTTTCGAGTGCATGAATTAGCTTGGCAATTTCCGCTTCGTCAAAAAAGAGGTACGCATTCTGGTAACGTACAATTCCTTTAAATTGCTTAATCATTTTTAAAAATTCCGTCCGCGAAACAGTAGTGTCTCCCAAAGCAATTCGCCAGTCAAAATTGAGCAGTTCCTCTAGATTAACGACTGATTTTTTCTTAACGGTTCCTGAACTTCCCGCAGAAACACTCATGGATAATTGAGGTTTGATTATTTTTCGCAAAGCTTTCGGTAATACAACTTTAATTCCAAACAACCGGATCGTTGGTAGAATTTTAAAAAGGATATCCACAAATTCTATCTCATCAAAAAGCAGCGGAACTTTTCCTTTGAGTTTGACCAGATCACCAATACCCGGAAAATATTCGGAGAGCATCGCCAGATCTCGTAGCGCATCCATTCGGATATCGGCGTATTGTTTTTTTTCCAATAATGATTTAAGACCAAACACCGGGCGGGTCTTTTTTCGTTTGTCTTCAAAAGCTATTTCTACCGCAAACCCTTCTTCGGAATCATCTACTTTTATAACCGGAACAAAATCTTTTTCAACGATATAAAATTTATTCAGCCACAACTGAATAGCTACCGGATAGTCTTTGGTTTCGTAATCATTGAATGGTTCTGCTTTTTGATTAAAAAACAGTTGTACTACTTCTACCGGCCAAAAACGATCTTTTATATTCGCGTGCTTTGTTACCAAATGTGTTAAAAAAATACCGACCAATGCGGTAAAAAAATCAGCAGTAATCGGCTGCTTTATTTTTGTTCCAACTTTATAAAACAATATATTTTCGGGAACGAGTGCCCCTACCAAATCGTGGAGATTCCTTACCACCGGATTCAATAAAGCGGGAACCCAACGGACAAAATACTGCCTTTTTCCATCAACCAGTAGTTGTGGAACCATTGCTCCCTGCTTGGCTAGCTGTCGAGCGTACAGCCACGCAATCCACAGGCCACGTAATGCGGGTGCGTATTGTTTAATTCGTAAAAAAGACAAATCGTCCAACCAGTCTGTTAGTGTATCTACCTTGTCAAAATTAAATAGGGTCTGACCATTTTTATCCCGAAAACTAACATCCATAAAATCACGCTTCTCAGAAAGAATAATTTCCAGATCCTCAATCGAATCTTTTTGAATATCCAGAGCAGTGGAAGGGGATTCAGAAGCTTTCTTTTTTAGTAATCCTTTAGAAAGCCGACTATAATTTTCGGACAGTATTTTTTTAAAATCACCCGCCGGAAAAAAAACAGGTTTACCGGAAAGAATCGTCATCAAATCTTCTTGTAGCGGAGGAATAACGGAAAAATCTATCTGATCCAGGTCAAGTACTGGTTGTTTTGCAACACGTTCTCCATCCGTCAAATCTTCCCAGAGTCGTGGCAGGGAAAGAATGCGAATATCCTGATGTTCCTGAGTCGTATAGCCTGCTTTTTGGAGCGCTGCGAACAAATCAAATTGATGTAATTCAAAAACCAGAAAAGGATTTTGATCGATTTCATTGGCAATCAGATAGAGGACGGAGGCCATATGTTTGCAGGGAACAGCCCAGTCGGGACAAGAACAACTTCCTTCGATATCATTCCAGGAAGACGGAAAAAGGGCGACGCCTTTGCTGGCGCAAAGTTCCATAAGAGCTGGTGGCAATTTTCGATTTAGCAGGGAAGAAAGGTGCATGGGATTTTCAATCACTGCTTCCACAATTTTTGCTTTTTCTTTATCAGAAAAAGAAGGAACGGTAAACGAAACTTTGTAGGGACGCGGTCGGCTGCCCTGTACGTTGGCAGAAATATTGTTTCCGTTGATTTCAATATCGCGCGCCAGTCCTTTATTGGCATAAGTACGACCACGGGGTAGTCGATTAGAAAAATCAATTTGGTTTAACGCGTTCAGCCACTGTTTTCCCCACCACGTATTTCCGTAAGACTTTCTCATACTTTTTTTAAAATTGATATTGAAGATAAAATAGCTGGTAAGTTACCGTTTTTTCTTCTTTTTCTTATCGCGCCTTTGCCAGAATTTCCAGTTGATTTTTTTCTTTTTTCTCTTAACAATAATAAAGCGAAGACTAATTCCGGTTTGGTGATAAATTGTATTTCGACCACCGGAGAGATTAATAGCTGGTTTATAATCCCAGGATAAAATAGTTTTTTTCATACCAAATTCTATCCCGCCAATAAAGGTGACCCCATAAGGATTGTCAAACCCTTCCCGATCGTCAATCCAGCCGATGTGTGGACCAGCGCCGATGTAATAGTTAAATCTTTTTGCCAAAATTTTTCGGTGGTTTTCAAATAAGAGTGTCAACGCGGATTCGTTTTCTTTGGGATGGAAAGTCAAGATGCCTTCCAGCGTATTTTGACCCCATAAAACCTGCTGTACCGTTAAGCCAAACGGACTACCCAGCCGTAGTCCCGCCGCTGTCCGGTAGCGTTGTGCAGATAAGGTGTTAATACAAACAACACCAATCAGTAAAATGAAAATGATATTTTTAATCATAAAAAAAATGTCTTTGGATCAATTGATAACTATGAATTATTCATATAGTTGATCAACGCAGTAACAAGGCAATGCCTTTTTCCTGCGTTGATCTGTTAAATTAAATTTCTCTACCGTCTTTTTTAAGTTTTTAAAATACCTTAGAGGACAATACCTATACGTTAAAAGGACCGATTAACTAATCACTAATCAACGGTTATTAATGTCTAGAAAAAAATACCAATTTGAAATACATACTAATTTAGGACCCGAACCACTAGTGCCCCAAGCACTAGACACCGTTAAATGAACACTCTAACTTTCAGTATTCAACGCTGGAAGGTTCGTAAAATTACTGAAATAGTAAAACTTATCAGGGCTGCTTTAAAATAAACGCTAATAAACCTTGCATACTATCCGTTTTAGTTTTAACTTTGATTTTCAAAGTACTTTATAAAAACTAAATTTATCACTAATTGGCATATAGTAATGGATCAACAAAAACATCATCTCGAAACACTAACGGAAATAAGGTCGCTCATGGAGCAGTCTTCCCGTTTTATTTCTCTGAGTGGATTATCCGGTGTGGCAGCAGGTATTTTTGCGCTGATGGGTGCCGCTGCCGTCTACTGGTATTTGGGGATTACGCCGTTTGCCGGTCAAAAGGCCTATTACATTACGGCGGAGACAATTTCGCAGGGCGGGGTGCATTATCTTACTTTCTTTCTGGTAGATGCTGCCATCGTATTGATTTTGGCGCTTGGTAGCGGCATTTTTTTTACGACCCGTAAAGCACGCAAGAAAGGGTTAAAAATGTGGGATGCCTCCTCAAGACGGTTATTGATAAATATGGCCATTCCATTGGTTGCCGGTGGAATATTTTGCTTAGGTTTGCTTTATCATAACCTATTTGGATTGGTTGCTCCAACCACTTTGGTTTTTTATGGACTGGCCTGTCTCAATGCGAGCAAATACACTTTAAACGATATCCGCTATTTGGGTATTTTAGAAATCATTCTTGGGCTTTTTGCACTGTTTTTTTTAGGATATGGATTAGAATTTTGGGCATTTGGTTTTGGAGTTTTACATATTGTCTACGGGCTGATTATGTATTATAAATACGAGCAGTGAAAAATATTTTTACTAAAATAAAAAAGGAGTTTGATCATCGGACGCGGCTGGGTATTATGTCTATGCTGGTGGTAAACGATTGGGTAGAATTTACAACATTCAAAGAAATGCTGGGTCTACAGGATGGTACGCTCGCCAGTCATCTAAAAAAACTGGAAAGCAACGATTTTATTAAAATCAAAAAAGAATTTATTGGCCGAAAACCCAAGACTTCTTACGCAGTTACCGAGATAGGCAGAAAGGCTTTTACCGATCATTTGGATGCACTCGAAGAAATTATTCGACAGAGTAAATAGTTTTAAAATTAGACTTGTTACCCTTTAAGAATTAAGATCTAGAAATAGGAATGTTGACAAAATAAATGACGACTCTATACTTTCTCTTTTTTTGCGCAACAGCTTTGTTTTTCAAAGTACTTTACTAAAATAAATTTGTAATATGAATAAATCAGCTTTTAATTCCATCCGGCTTACCGAAGCCGAAAAGCAGGAATCTGTTCAGGCCACAGCGGCCTTTGAGGCACAATTGGCACAACTACCAAAAGTAGGTGAAGCCGGCTTTTTTGGCCCGGATAGTATGACCTGGAAAATCTATCGGGAACCGACCATGTTACTTGGAGGCATTAGTGCTTTGCTCCTGCAGATTGCGCATCCTGCCATCGCAGAAGGTGTCCGAAAGTTTAGCAATTTCCACGAAGAATATTTATATCGGGCACACCGGACTTTTAATGCAATGGCTGGTTTTTATTTTGGTTCAGAAGAACTGGCCCTTAACACTGCGCGACGCCTTTTCCAGATGCATGGAATGATCCGTGGCAATATCGGTAAAAAGACAGACGGTTGGTGGCAGGTAGAAAAATTTTGCGCCCGCGATCCGGAGCTGCTCACCTGGGTGTTGGCGACGCTTGTAGAAACCAGCTTACGTATCACCGAGCTGGTTCACGGACCACTGCCCCGCTCGGAAAAAGCGCAATTTTTCGAGGAGTCTAAAATCATCGCTACCCTCATGGGAATTCCTGCCGAAGTGTATCCGGATGACCTGACTGCCTTTGAAAAGTATTACCAAATCATGTTGGAAAGCAATACACTTCAGGTGACGCCAACCAATATGCGATTGTCAAAAATCATCCTGGATCCACCCTACGGTAGTAACCGGATTTTTCGAGCCATGGCTGCCGTATTTCTACCCGAAAAATTTGCGCAAGAATACCAACTACTACCGTCTTACGCTGAAAAAAAGTGGATCAATCGGTTTGTCAGTTTTTTACGATTTGCGCTAAAGTTTATGCCCGAATTTATTCGGTTCGCACCTCCTTATCATCAAGCCAACTGGCGACGTACAAAAGCACGTAAAAAGTGGCATACCGGATATTTCTATACCATAATTACCAGACATTTTAAATTTCCTTTTGGAATTAAAGTAGGGGAATCTACTATCGCTTTAAAGTAAAGCAAATAGCCAACAGCTAGTAGTTTTTTAAGCACACGCTTAATCGATCCTTAATATCAACTTAGCTCTTAACTCGCATCCATAACAATTCATTGTTTAAATAAAAAATATGTCACTGTTAACAAAAATAAGAATTCTGTTTTCCGAAGATCGGCAGTTTCGGCAGTTTATGCTATTGTGCTTATTCACCCTGTTTAATTTTTGTCTCGTAGGCGTAAGATTGTACTATGTTGATTTTGATCTTGCCTCCATTCAATCTTCGCAAGATTTATTCATGCTACGAGGCACCTCGACCTTTTTATTTTTAATTTGGAATTTATTTTTAGCATGGATTCCATACTGGTTGTCATTAGCCGTAGCACCATTATACGAACGTAGTAAATCACTGCTACTCACGGGCGGATTACTCTTTGTTTGGTTGCTCTTTTTACCCAACGCCCCCTATATCCTTACGGATTTATTGCACTTAAGAATGCGAGCACCTATTCCATTCTGGTACGATCTGATGTTGTTGATTTCCTTTGCCTGGACGGGTTTGTTACTCGGAATAATTTCGCTTTACGAAGTACATCGTTTTATGGCAAAGCAATGGTCTCAACTAGCCGGCTGGATGGTTGTAGTCATCTGCATCATCCTCAGCGGACTCGGTGTTTATATCGGTCGCTTTCTTCGTTGGAATTCCTGGGATATTGTTACCCAGCCATTAGCATTGATACAAGACTTATTTAAAATATTGATGGAACCACAATCCTTTTACGGGAGTGGTAGCATTGTACTATTTGCTGTTTTTTTCTTGCTTTCTTATCTCACCTTTTTCAGTTTTTCAGACAATAAAAATTAAGCTATGGGTCTCTCTTTCAATTCTACCGTTCACCCCAAAAACTGGGGTGGACTTTCTTGCCACGAAGCACCGATTGATAAATATTTTAATCAATTGATCATTTACTGGTCGGAGCGTTTACTGTCTCCTGGTTTACATGGAAGTCGTCTACACGAGTTAATCGTTTTTGGAATCAAACAAGCCAGAGCGGCCAGTTTTGGTGGCAGTTTATTAGCCTTGATTATTCTAACCAGTTTTTTTGAATTTAGTACGATTGCCCGTTACGATTTCCTGTTTGTTGGAGCAATTTTTATTCAAGCGATATTGATAATTCTAAAAGTAGAAACGTGGAAAGAAACCCGGGTTATTCTACTTTTCCACGTGGTGGCTACGGTCATGGAATTATTCAAAACTCATCCATCTATCGGCAGCTGGCAATATCCCGAAGCCTGTTTTTTTAAGATTGGTAATGTACCACTCTTTACCGGATTTATGTATTCGGCAGTAGGTAGTTTTATCGCGCGTTCCTGGAAGATTATGAAATTGAGGTACACCAATTATCCGCCATTGCGGATAACCGTATTTTTAGCCATCACGATTTATCTTAATTTTTTCACCCATCATTTTATCTACGACTTACGGTATATACTGTTTGGTCTGGTTGGTATTTTTTATTTCAAAACACAAGTATATTTTATTGTTTATAAAAAAGAGAGACGGATGCCGATGCTTTTAGCCTTTGTGCTGATCGCCTTTTTTCTATGGCTGGCCGAAAATGCAGGGACCTACGGAAACATGTGGCAGTATCCGAATCAAACGGAAGTATGGCAGTGGGTTTCGCTAGGAAAAATGGGTGCCTGGTTTTTATTGATGATTGTCAGTTTCGTTTTGGTTTCACTCCACCAAAAACATACACTCTTTACGGATCGATGGATTGATTCGGGAATAGTAGAAAAATCCAAAATTTGATTATATTTATGGCAATAGTCATTACCGCCATAAATATCATTTACTTTGGAAAATAATCTTTTGCTCGACGTTGAAACTTACGCTGTTAACTATATTACCCGTAATGTACCGAAAGATTATACTTTTCATGACCTCCAACACACCATTACCGTCGTCGAAGCCGCACACAAAATCGGAGAGGCGATGGAACTTGAAAAAGGAGAACTGGAGATATTACAGATTGCCGCCTGGTTTCACGACATGGGCTATGATCAGGGTCAAGAAGGACATGAGGAAAGAGGTTGTGAATATGCTGCTGCTTTTTTACAGTCGTTTGACTACCCTGCTGCCAAGGTGGAAAAAATTCAAACCTGCATTCGTGCTACCCACCTGAATTATATCCCGCAGAATACTTTGGAAAAAATAATCTGTGATGCTGACTTGAGCCATTTAGGACGCAGAAACTACTGGGATCGCTGTGGACGAATCCGACAAGAACTTGCGGCTACACGAGATACGATAATGACTGACGAAGAATGGGTAAGTTTTGAATTAGGATTTATGCAGGCACATTTTTTTAATACGCCCGTAGCACAAAAATTATACGGTGACCGAAAAACCAAGCATATTCAAAAACTTGAACGACGACAAAAAAAATATAAAAAACTAGCAAATGCAGACGCTCCCGACAATACACCTTTGAAGAAAAAAGCCAAGAAAAAGAAGAAACCTTCCTACGCAGATCTGGCCAGTAAAAATACTTCAGGTAATATAAATTTAAAACAAATTAATCTTGGACGTGGAGTGGAAACCATGTACCGGACCACTTACCGGACCCATATAAACCTTAGCTCTATTGCCGATAACAAGGCCAATATCATGTTGAGCATCAACGCCATTATCGTTTCCATTACGCTCTCTACCCTGGTCCCAAAATTTGATGCGATCCCAAATCTGGTTATTCCGACCGTTGTACTCCTATTGGTTTGTCTGATCGCTATCATCTTTGCCACGCTTTCCACCCGCCCTAAAATTACGGAAGGTAGATTTACCCGAAAGAATATTGAAGAACGAAACGCAAATCTGCTCTTTTTTGGCAACTTCTATAACATGAGTCTGGATGACTATCACTGGGGTATGTTAGAAATGATCAAAGATGAAGATTTCCTCTATAGCTCCATGACCCGTGACCTTTATTATTTGGGAATTGTACTTGCCAAAAAGTATCGTTATTTAAGCTATTGCTACGCTGTTTTTATGTATGGTTTGATTATCGCGGTCATCACATTTGCGGTTGTCTTTATTGCTTAGGAACAACGATCTAATAGATTAAGAAATGTTGATAAAATAGGTCTAAAGAAAGGAAATGTCCACACCGTAAGTCAAACTTACGGGTGGACTTGCCCTATAGAAAATAACAACAAAACAGAAAGTTCTTAACTTTATTATAGCAATAGTAGAAAATTGCTTAACAGATTACCTTTAATATTTATCACATAGATAGGGTAAATCATAGACACCTCAAACTTTTTTTTATGAATAAGTTAACGTAATAAAATACGCAGAGGTATCGATAATTTTACCGTGATGTATTTCTACCATTAAGCCGACGAAATAATTATTTGTAAAAGTAAAGCGTCTAATCAGGATTCGTTGGTTTCAATGCGGTGTGCCATTCGCTGTATTGCTTCGATAATGGCTTCCAGGGCCGGTGGGTAATCTACGTATTGTACTTTGTGACGGTCTTTCCCCCAGATACTCAGGGTAATCACTTTTTTCTTTTTTCCGTAGGCGATTGCCAGCCGGAGTGGTATAGGACGAGGTTTTTCCTGTTTTCGTTTTTGGCAAATACTGTTGTCACAATCATAGATACGTTCCAATTCAAAAAATCCTTTTCTATCCACAAATTCTGCAAAAGCTTCGAGCTCTTCCCGCGGAATATCCTTGCGTGTGACGTCCAGTCCTTTGCTGACCGTTTTAAATTCTTTAATCAAGCGGCCATCGCTTTTAATATGAATATAATCTCTTAATACTGGATCAATACCGCCATAATAGCCACCACCGATCAATTCAATGTTGATATAAACCCGATCATCTTTATACTTTTTTCGGTTCCTTCTCTTCTTCTTTTTCTGTTTTTTTGATTTTCGCCTGGCAAAGCTAAACAGTCCTCCACTCTTTTTTTTCTCATCCATTTCGACGATCACATCTGGTAATTCGTTGGCAGGTTTGATAAAAGGTGCATCCTTGCTTTCTACTCGAATAAAGTGATACTGATAAGTTCCCTTACTATTGGGTTGCGTAAATTCCAGTACCAATCGGTTCCGACTCAATTCTGCTACCGCAAATTTTTTGATGTGTTTAAAACTATAGATAAGTTGTCGATCCTCTACTTTAAACCTTCCTTTGGTCAGGCGACCATTCAGATATTCCTGATAGGTATAATTATACCGAAAGTAAAGATAATATTCGTAAAAGTTTTCGGCTTTATGTATAGTGGTATTGGATTCTAAATGAATGGCATAAGTGTATTTCCACTTTGATTCCAGGAGGCGGCGTTCGTCTACTTCTCCAAAACTTCGACTGGTTTTTCGTGGATTACTATTCTGCTGGGCACAAATATTTGTACCAGACACCCCAATCAGGAGCAGTAACAAAACCAGGAGTTTTCTCATTATTATCACGTATTTATAAAAAATTTGAGATTCGTTGGAGCAAATCTCAAATTTAATCAGCGCAAAAATTATACCATGGGTATTTCGCCCGATAATTTAAACTGTCAATCCAGTACAGAACGCTCTTTTACAGTGTGTCGATGCGGGATCAGCATTTCTTTAGAAACGATAACCAAATGTGAATAATACTCTATTACTGGTCAAGGTTCGATCTACCCGTTGTTCTGCAGCATCATTCCTCAAATTATAAGGACTGTACACAGACTGTGTATTTCCTCTAACGTACGCAAAATCCAGGTAGTATCTATCCGCCCGAAAACCGCCTCCCAGGCTGATACGGTTACGGGATCCACCATTGTCCGTACTGGTCGTTCCCATCCAGTTGTATCCAGCTCTTACCAGAAATCGTTCGATCTTGTATTCAGCACCGACTCTTACATTAATTCCAGATGTTAGCTCATTGTCAATGCTTTCGTTTACCGCGTCACCCCTTTCCAAATCAAAAAGACTATTTCCATTCTTATCCAGATTGTATTTGCTACCCGTATAATCGACATACTCCACTTCCGCCGATAACAACCCTAACCTGGGAATAATCAACCCTCCACTACCGATAAATCGCCAGGGCGTTCTGAATCCATAGTCAATATTTCTAGGTTCCAGGGGTATTCCACCACCCGAAACAATCCCGTTTTCGTTGAAGGTGTATCCTACACTCGTGTCATAGAAATCAGTCATCGAATAAAAAGTTGGCGTATGTACTGCGGCTCCAATTCGAATCTTCGGCGTAGGCCAGTAGATCATTCCCAGCTTTACGTTAATTCCTACACCTTCTGTACTTAAAGTATCTGTAAATTGCAGGCTTTCAAATAAGGGAATATTTCCATCTTCTCCAGGTCCTGGATCAAATTCCTCATACGCTCTCGATTGAGAATATTTTAAGATTGGAATTCCGACTGATCCTCCGATCAAAAATTTATTTTGATAATTACCAGCCAAAGAAAGCGATAGTTCACTGATCGAACCTTGTCGACGCAAATTTTGTAATCGCTCTACTTGAGTCCCCGGCTCTGCATTTTCAAAGTCGTTAAAATAAAATCCGGTCCAATTACCATCTATATCTACTTCTTCAATAATTGCCCCTGCATCTAGTCCAGGACCGGCAAGAAAATCATCCAGCTGATTAGCGGGTATTCCAAATCCATCCGAATCGGTCGCCAATTCCAAAAACTGATCAGCCATCGAGCCGGAAGATTGTCCCTCAAAATTAAAATTCTCTTTGAAGTCTGCAATCCGATTATAGCCGATTGCAAAATTGGACGTTTTCCATCTACCTCTAGGTCTTGAATTCAAGACAATTCCGACGTTACTAAAATTGAAGACCGATACATTATTATTAACCTGCGTATTGCTTCTGCCAGCCAGGACTCCGGTCGTATTTCGCAAATCAAAAGAAGGTGTAATACTAAATTCTGAACTTCGGTATATCGCCAGTCCCGCTGGATTGACATTAATCACTGAAAATTCACCTCCCAGAGCACTCATTCCACCACCAATACCGGCCATACGAGCGGTACTCGCAGATTCTATCTGACTAAAACGCAATGCGTCACTAACCGATTGAGCAGACATCGAAGTCAGAACACTAAATGTAAATAGAACTAAGATCGTATTTTTCATATAAGGGGTTGTTTTGTATCTTTTATAAATAAGTTACCCAGTTGATTGTTCATAATTTCCTTCCAGGCCATAAAAAAAGTGAGTAGATTATTACATCCACCCACTCTTCTCGCTTATGCGAATTTATTTAGAATTAGTTACCGCCTCTGCGACTGGTACTCCTTCGGCTACTACTGCCTGAAGACCTTGTTGTACTACGGCTACGGCTAGGAGTAGCGCTACTTCGAGAACTACTTCTTCGGGAAGGAGTAGCACGCGGCGCGCTTCTTCGCTGATTGCCACTGCGCGTATTGCTACGGCTATTGCTGCGCTTGTTAAAGATGCTAGAACGCTTCTTGGACGCACGTGTATTAGAACGAGTTGCAGAAGAAGAACTTCTGGTTCTGCTACGCTGTGTAGCGGTACTATTTCCTCTGGAAGTATTACCACGGTTGTTTCCAACACTATTGGTTCGTGACTTCCCTGTCTGTGTTCTGGTACGATTCGTTCCGTTGGTACGACCTACATTTCTGTTGTTTCCACTGTTACTTCCGGAATAATTTCCTCGAGCATTGGTATTACGATTATTATTGCCATTGAAAGTGGAACCACTTCCATTCCACGCCGGCGGACAATAAGCATTGCTTGCTCCGTAACCAGATGCAAAACCACCACCGCCAAATCCATTCCCGAATCTGTTTCCAAATCCATTATTGAATCCATTGTTGAATCCGTTATTGAATCCATTATAAGGATTGTACGGATTAAATCTATTTCGGTAAAAATTACGATTTCCGATAATAATCGTTACGCCGTTACGATTTGAAAAACCGTTATAAGGATTGTAAAAACCATTATTAAAGCTGGATGCATAGATAGCACGACCAGGATTACCGAAGCGATCATAATAGTAAGTATCTACGTAAGCTGGTGCGTAAAAATCAAATCCAGCGTAAGGACGATGAAATCGACGAATTCGCGACGTATAATAATAGTCGTAATCGTCGTCATCAAAAGTAGCAGCATCAAAATCGCTGTCATCATTTGAATCCTCATCATCGTAATCGTCGTAATAAGTTTCATATACCTCCTCTGTATCACTGGAAGGATCGAAGTAAACATCGTCATACTGCGCGATCGCAGTAGCGCCAAATCCGAATAGGAAAAGAGCGACTAAAAAGGTTGATAATTTATACATTTTCATAATAAAAAAGTTTTAATGTAATTATGTGACTCTCTTACAAGTTACAGGTACAATTTATTACTTTTGTGGCTAATTTTTAGTTAAAAAACCATTAAAGTTGAATTTTTGTTTTTAAAGTTTGGTTAATATCTGAAAAACCACCTTAAAATCACTATTTAGACGCTTGGAGAGCGATCTTTGTCACAAATATAAAATTTAATAATTAGTTAAAATCGCAAAATCATAAATTTATGTCGAAAGTAATTACCAGTCGAGCAGAAGATTATTCTGCCTGGTACAATGATATCGTTAGAAAAGCTGGTTTAGCTGATCATTCGGCGGTACGGGGTTGTATGGTCATAAAACCTGATGGCTTTGGTATCTGGGAGAATATAAAAGCACAATTGGACAAAAGATTCAAAGAAACGGGCCATTTGAATGCTTATTTCCCATTATTTATTCCAAAAAGTTTTTTGAGCAAAGAAGCAGAGCACGTAGAAGGTTTTGCCAAAGAGTGTGCCGTAGTTACGCATCACCGCTTGATGAACGATCCGGACGGCAAAGGTGTCGTAGTTGATCCCTCTGCTAAACTGGAAGAAGAGCTAATTGTTCGACCTACTTCTGAAACAATTATCTGGAATACCTATAAAGACTGGATAAAATCTTACCGGGATTTGCCATTATTGATCAACCAATGGGCCAATGTGGTGCGCTGGGAGATGCGTACACGTTTATTTTTACGAACGGCAGAGTTTCTTTGGCAAGAAGGGCATACCGCTCACTCGACTTCCGGTGAAGCGGTGGCGGAAACGTTGACAATGCTGGATGTATATGCTGAGTTTGCAGAAGAATACATGGCTATGCCAGTTATTAAAGGAGTAAAATCTGCTAATGAGCGGTTTGCTGGTGCGATCGATACTTATACCATCGAAGCGCTGATGCAGGATGGAAAAGCGTTACAAGCTGGAACCTCTCATTTTCTGGGACAGAATTTTGCGAAAGCTTTTGATGTAAAATTTCTTAATCAAAACCAAAAAGAAGAATACGTCTGGGCAACTTCCTGGGGTGTTTCTACGCGTTTGATGGGTGGACTGATTATGACGCACTCGGACGATCAAGGTCTGGTGGTTCCGCCAAAATTAGCTATGACTCAGGTGGTCATCATTCCGATTCCAAAACCGGGCGCGGAAATTGATGAAGTGGCAGAAAAAATTATGAAGGAATTAAAAGCCTTGGGTATTTCTGTTAAATATGATACAGATGCAAAAAAACGTCCTGGTTTTAAATTTGCCGAATATGAGCTGAAAGGCGTTCCTGTACGTTTGGGTATCGGTAAGCGCGACCTGGAAAAAGGTCAGGTGGAAGTGGCTCGTCGAGACACGCAAGAAAAATCCAGTCAGCCGCTGGATGGAATCGCAGCATACATTCGTCAATTATTAGACGATATTCAGGACAACCTGTTTAATAGAGCCAAAGCTTACCGGGATTCGCACATTACTTCTGTGGATAACATGGAAGATTTTAAAGCTACCCTGAACGAAAAAGGTGGTTTTGTGCTTGCGCACTGGGATGGTACAACCGAAACGGAAAAGAAAATTAAGGATTTGACCAAAGCAACCCTGCGTTGTATTCCGCTGGATGCAAAAGAGGAGGATGGTAAATGTGTAATGACAGGCAAGCCTTCTAACAAACGGGTTTTATTTGCTAGAGCTTATTAAAAATACGAATTAAGGGCTAAAATAAAAACATATTACCTATGCTTCAGGAAGTATTCATTTAACAGTGCTTTGACAATTACTGTAATAAAATAACTAATCTTTTCCCGTTTTGGGGAGCCAAATGGTCAAATACTAATAACCAACAGCAAAGTTTAGCTAAAGTCGAGCATAAGGAATGTTGATAAATGTTTTTCTGATTAAAACCGTAAATAACCTGGCGTTGTTTACGGTTTTTTTATTCCACCACTATACACCTTTTCAAATTAAAATAATTCAAAATAATTTTATATTGAAATATAATTTGGAATAGTTAAATAAATACCCTACATTGTACATATAGAATATATTTTAAGACCGTATTTATTAATTAACCACTTTAAACGTTTTGCCATGAAGACACATCAACGAGAAATTTTGATTTATTACAATCCAGAATCCAGTGCCGATCGTAGAACGGTAGCACACGCACATGGCCTCACCCGCCACATTAAAACTTATAAATTTGGCCAGACCCCTTCAACAAATACCAGTTGGTCTCAGATCATCGGAAAACTGGATTTGCACCCAAAAGATTTAATGAATAAAGCGCACCCTTATTATCAGGAGCATATTCGCGGTCGAGAATTTAACCGACAAGGGTATTTAAAAATTTTAAGCCATAATCCTGATCTTTTGAAGGCGCCGATCGCTATTAGAGGAGATCATGCTGTACTTTGTACTAATCCTACTGACATTTATAAATTGATACACGGAATAACTCCAACGCCAATTTAAAATCTTATCATCATTAGACTTGTTACCCTTTAACAAATTGGCTCTATAAATAGCCTTTTGTCCTTATATTTCGTCTATTTTTCGCCCCATAGCTAGGCTATGAGGCTCAAAATGAGACTCATCTAAGAACAAAATCCTTATTTCTAGATCTTAATTCTTAAAGGGTAACAAGTCTATTAAAAAATTTAAACCTCTGAACGGAAATCGTTTAGGGGTTTTTTTATTGAAAAAACATAAGAGCATGTCTAAATTTCCATTTAGACAAACAAAATGTTTTATTTATTTAGGATAAATCAACCCTTTTTATTACCTTTGCAATGGACTTATTCTACCCTATCCTTATTATAAGATCAAAGGTAGAAAATCACTTTTTATCAATTCAAAAAAAAATTATTATGGCATTTGACGTTGAAGGTCGTCTGTACAAAAAATTTGAAACTACTCAGATTACTGAAAAATTTAAGAAAAGAGAGTTTGTGCTAGAAATTGAAGACGGCGCTTACACTCAAATGGTAAAGATGCAGCTTACGCAGAATAACTGTGAAAAACTGGATCCGTTTGAAGTAGACGACCAACTAAAGGTTACTTTTTCTCTTCGTGGACGAGAGTATACCAAAGAAGGAAATACTTCTTTCTTTACCAATCTGGACGCATGGAGAATTGAAAAGGCCGGTGGACAATCTAATAACGCGCCTAGTGCCAGCATGGATTCCTTTCCTTCTGTAGCCGATGAACCGGCTAGTACAGGTGGAGTGGATGATGATTTACCATTCTAGCAAGATTTCAGACTGAAATAAATAGTGATTTTTAACGCTACGTTAAGTGAATCGCTATATGCAACAGACCCAAAATAATTGTATTTTGGGTCTGTTTTGTTTATAGAATGTTGCTTAAAATTTTATTGAAAATATGCGTTATCTCATCCTGCTTACGGTCTTGCTCTTTTTTTGCGCACCACTCTCAGGCCAGCAGTGGCTCATAGGAATCGAGACAGCATGGACTGATTCGTTCGTAGAATGGAAACTATATACAGAAAGTGAATCGGATGATGCATCAGAAGAGCTGGAAGCTTCCGGAGAGTTGGAACTCCGCTGGAAAAATCAGGACAACTGGACGGAATGGGATTTTGAAATTGGCAATGAGCGCGGTCAGATTGCACAGGTTTCCCGCAACCGCCCCAACCAATGGGAAGTACGTGGCGACGGCGGCCTGGTGACGATGCGTCCCCGGTGGACAAACGATCTAACGGAATGGAAAATTACGGGCGGAGATGCCTCTTTTGTGTTTAAGAGTAAATGGCGCAACAACCTCGACGAGTGGGTACTCGTCGATGATCGTTACGGAAATTTTTCATTAAAGACGGCCTGGGAACGAGATCCCCGGCAGTGGGATATCTACGATGAACTCGACGAAGAAATTCCAATGGCTATGAAACTAGCGATGGTCTTTATTGCCACTTATTACAGTTCTCCCAAAATTTGATCAGCATGTTGCTTGGCTTTCACCTTCTTAATGACTTGCTCAATTTTTCCTTTTTCATCAATAACAAAAGTCGTACGATGTAATCCGTCAAAGGTCTTTCCCATAAATTTCTTTGGCCCCCAGATTCCGTAGGCTTCAATTAACTCCCGATCGGTATCCGCTAATAAAGGGAAAGGTAGATCATGCTTGGCAATAAAATTTTGGTGCTTTTTTTCAGAGTCGGGACTAACGCCAAGTAATTCGTATCCTTTTTCTTTTAAATCCTGATAAGCATCCCGCAGATTGCAGGCTTCTACTGTGCAAGTTGGCGTATTATCTCTTGGGTAAAAAAACAATATCAGCTTTTTGCCCTTAAAGTCTTTTAAAGTTACCTCTTCTCCTTTTTCGTTTACACTTGTAAAGTCCGGTGCCTTATCGCCCGGTTGTAAATTTGTCATAATAATTAGTTTGTTCCTTAATCAAATAGAATCTACCGAAAATGGTTCAAAGAAATTCAATTTTTATAAACATTCACCAGGAGTGAAGGAAGGAACGCGGGAATGTTTAGAAATCCGGATACCTCTTTTATAAATGTTGATAAAAGAAATTGAAGGCAAAGTTTCCCTATTTCAAACCAAAGCAAAACAAACAAAATTTTTATGCGCCTCAAAATGAAGTTGTTTTGAAACATGTTTTGAATCTTTAGCTTTGGAATGAGCAACTACTAAAAAGGCAGTGACGGTCTCGTCACTGCCTTTTTAGGTATGTATATTTTTTCGTCTATTCCTCATCAAGAAAATTATTGACAGCCAACAGCACCTTGGACACCTTGGTGTAATCAATCTTGTAGTGGATAAATTTCCCTTCCCTTTCGGTCAGTACAATTCCCGCGTTGCGAAGAATCCGTAAATGCTGGGAAGTGATGGACTGTTCCAGTTTGAGGGTGTTGTAAATCTTGTTTACATTAATAGAGTCATGGCGATCAATAAACTCAAGAATTTTCATTCTGAGCGGATGCGTCAATGCGCGTAAAATTTCGGAAGACTCGGAGAGCGTTTCACTTTTAAGAACAACTTTCGCCTTTCTCATAGGGGAGTTTTTAGTTTTGTGAGCAGCCTGAATCTGTGACATAAAATGAGTCGGTCAGGATTGCTTCTTATAGGTATAAATTAAATCACTAGCAAATATGCGTTTTTTATTTATTTAAATGAAAATATTTTAAAAAAAAATGCTGTAAATCTATTGATTTACAGCATTTTTTGTGCGAAACACATAACAAACACTATTTTAAAAAATATACTCGTATTTAAATTATGCGCAGGAGTAACATTTTGTAAAATATATTACGCCGCTAATTCCTCTACCAATCGCGAGATCTGAGACAATCGGTCCTTATCCAGTGAGTAGTAAATAAATTTTCCTTGTCGATCAGTTGCTACGACTCCGGCTCTTCTAAGAATCGCCAAGTGTTGTGAGGCAACGGATTGTTCCAATCTTAATTTAATGTAAATATCAGTAACAGTCATCTTATCGTTTTCTTCTAAAAGGTCGATGATGCTCTGACGTAATTTGTGATTGACTGCTCTTAAAACTAGAACCGCTTTACGAAGTTCGGCATAATCCAACTGGATTTCCCTATTGCCTTTCTTCAAAACGATTGTCTCGTTTTTTTGCTTTCTCATACTATGTTTTTTAAAAATTAAATAGAATAATAATACTATATCTCAAATAGCCAAAAACTATACCAACCGAAGAATATTACATAATTAGGTAAGATATAAAGGGCTTGACTATGAGCCAAAAATAGAAATTTTTATTCTAAAATCATATATTTTTATCATTCATTATTTTATTTAATACGTTGGGCTTGGGCGTAGTAATATGGGGACTTTTAAAATAGAAAGGGGTACTGTAAGCGACATCGGCAAAATCTTTTGCGTGCCATTTGCGCAGAGCGGGAGCGACTAGATGAGTAGAATTGCTCATAAGTAGTTGAAAATCAGCATGTGAGGCGGTGATAACGGTTTGAGCCTTTTCAACAGCATTTCCACAAAAAACTACTTTATTTTTATTTTTCAACTGCTCGACAAAAGAGGTTTCCGTCAGGATGTGTGCTTCGGTATCCTTTATTTTTTTTTGTGTGGCATCAAAAGTGGCCGTATACACTTCCATCCGACGGGCGTCGATCATCGGAATGTACAGAGCATCTTCTTTTTTTAGTTCGTAGGCGGCACTTGCCAGCGCTTCCAGGGTACTGACAGCAATGAGCGGCTTATCAATTGCGTAACAAATGCCTTTAGCAGCGGAAAGACCGATTCTAAGACCGGTGTAAGATCCGGGGCCCATGCTGACCGAGACGGCTGAAAGTTCGTTGATGGTTCGTCCAGCTTCTGCCAGGCAAGCTTCTACGAATAGTGTGATGTGTGCGGCGTGGGTAAATCGTTTGGTACCTTCGCGGGAGGCCAGGATGGTCGTGCCTTCGCTCAGACAAACAGAGCAGAATTCGGCGGAGGTTTCGAGGTGCAGGAGCAGGGGCATTAGTGGACTGGATTTAGGTTTGAAAGTAAGCATAAAGGTATGGCTTCTTCGCTATAAGTCGATGATGAATAAAGAAAATTTTAGGGAAACTGGCATAAAGGTCTCTACTCCATTGAATTAAAGGAGATAGGCAATCTTGAAAATTTGATGGTTCAGAAATTGATCCTTAGTAAAGTTATTTTAACTCATTCCTGAATTACGAATACAAATAATACATCTATTCAGATTTTGGGTGGGTACTTTTAAAAAAAGGGTTGCCAACGTAAAGTTGACAACCCTTTCTCTATTTTTCTGTAAACACAATTCATTATTAAAAAAATCGCATTAAAATCGCAGCCAATAGCCTCTCCTATCCATTCATAGAAGTCAAAAACTCCTCATTCGTTTGCGTATGTAACATATGCTTACGCAAGAATTCCATGGCTTCGTCCGGCTTCATATCTGCCAGGTGCTTACGGAGAATAAACATTCGTTGTAAAGTTTCTTTATCAAACAGCAAGTCTTCGCGACGTGTACTGGATTTGGTAAGGTCGATAGCGGGATAGAGACGTTTGTTGGCCAAAGAACGATCCAACTGCAATTCCATGTTACCCGTACCCTTAAATTCTTCAAAGATTACCTGATCCATCTTGGAACCGGTATCAATCAATGCTGTAGCCAGAATTGTCAGGGAACCACCATTTTCAACGTTACGCGCCGCACCAAAGAATTTCTTTGGCTTGTGCAAAGCGTTTGCTTCCACACCACCCGACAATACTTTTCCGCTCGCAGGTGCCACGGTGTTATAAGCTCGTGCCAATCGCGTAATCGAATCCAGGAGAATCACTACATCGTGTCCACATTCTACCAATCGCTTGGCTTTCTCGAGTACAATATTCGCCACTCTTACGTGGTTATCTGCTGGTTCATCAAATGTTGAAGCAACTACTTCCGCATCTACGTGACGCTTCATATCCGTTACTTCTTCCGGACGTTCATCTACCAATAAAACCAGTAAATAACATTCAGGATGATTTTTTGCAATTGCATTGGCAACATCCTTTAACAAGAAGGTCTTACCCGTCTTAGGCTGTGCTACAATCAATCCACGTTGTCCTTTTCCAATTGGAGAAAACAAGTCAATCATTCGTTCTCCGTAATCTTTTCCATTACCGTTTTTATCGGTTAACTGAAATTTTTCGTTTGGAAATAAAGGGGTCAAATAATCAAAAGGAACTCTGTCTCTTACCTGCTGTGGTTCCAGGCCGTTGATGTTAGAAACTCTTAATAATGCAAAATATTTCTCTCCTTCTTTTGGCGGACGAATCGCTCCTTTGACGGTATCCCCGGTTCTCAATCCAAATAATTTAATCTGGCTGGGAGAAACATAAATATCATCCGGAGAAGTCAGATAATTATAATCAGAAGAACGTAAGAAACCATAACCATCCGGCATCATTTCCAAAATTCCTTCTCCTTCAATAATACCATCTAGTTCAATATTAAAGGTGTCTGCGCTAGGGGTTTCGGGTGCCTCCCGACGGTCGTCTCGACTATCTCGGTTGTCGCGATTATCTCTACGATCATCCCGGTCATCTCTACGATCCCGGTTGTCATCCCGGCTATCTCTACGCTCTCGGTCATCCCGGCTATCTTTTCGGCCCCGGTCATCCCGATCGTCTTTGCGATCCCGATTATCTCTACGGTCCCCTCGATCATCTCGGTCGTCCCGTCGATCGTCGCGGTTACGGTTGTCTCTTCGATCATCCCGATCATCCCGACTACGACGATCGTCCCGATCATCCCGACTGCGACGGTCGTCCCGGTCGTCCCGACTGCGGCTGTTCTGTTCTGCAGGACGGCGAGTAGTCGATTTACGGTCACTAGCGTTTCGACTGGCACTTTTTTCGTTTCGCTCTTTTACTGTCTCCTTTTTGTTTTTAACAGCTGCCTTGGACCGCTTCCCCTCTGTTTCTTTTTTGTCTGCTTTTTCCTCTTTCCCTACCGCTTGTTCGTCAAGGATTTTATAAATGAGTTCTTTTTTGGTCAATTTTTTATATCCCGACAAGCCTAGTTCTTCCGCCAGGTCTTTAAGTTCGGGTACCAGCATATCATTTAGCTGCAAAATGTCGTACATAAAAGTGTTTTTTTAAGAAAAGTAATTATTCAATTATTGTTAGGTTAGTAAAGTCTCGTGTTATTAGGAATGGCGATTAAATAGATTGAGATAAAAGGCGAAATATTT
>ENA-ORXR01000355-ORXR01000355.1-marine-metagenome-genome-assembly--contig:-NODE-355-length-66632-cov-20.368522_pt1 | contig 66632 bp, 64 predicted proteins | sample MGYA00237866_ERZ511479 | MGnify/ENA metagenome assembly ERZ511479 | reverse complement strand
GTTGAAGTGACTTAGGAACTGATAATCCATTAAGACGGGAATATTCATCGGTATAACAACTACGCGATTATGTTGAAGTGACTTAGGAACTGATAATCCATTAAGACCCAATTCATTGTACCCTTCTGGGTATTCACAATGTTGAAGTGACTTAGGAACTGATAATCCATTAAGACTCTCTTTCAATGATTTCTCATCTGTTGAATTATGTTGAAGTGACTTAGGAACTGATAATCCATTAAGACTTTCCTTATTCATATTCTTTCTTTTTATTTTATCAAGTTGAAGTGACTTAGGAACTGATAATCCATTAAGACATTACACCCATCCAAAGGTTTACTGCTGATGGAGATAGTTGAAGTGACTTAGGAACTGATAATCCATTAAGACTTTTTAAATCTTTCATAATATGTTTTTAAAGTTGTTGAAGTGACTTAGGAACTGATAATCCATTAAGACTGATTGTTGATATTTGTTTGTATTACAGTTCCTACAGTTGAAGTGACTTAGGAACTGATAATCCATTAAGACTCAGTTAGAAAAGAACTGGTAATGTCCATGAAGAAAGTTGAAGTGACTTAGGAACTGATAATCCATTAAGACGTTATTTCTCCGTCATAAAATCTATGTTGTAATAGTTGAAGTGACTTAGGAACTGATAATCCATTAAGACGCATGTTCCGCACAGGCTATTAACCTTTGCCTGAGTTGAAGTGACTTAGGAACTGATAATCCATTAAGACAATGATGGAAGAAATCTACGTTACCCCACAAGGTGTTGAAGTGACTTAGGAACTGATAATCCATTAAGACTTTCCCTTGCCTCATCGAGGCTTACCTTCTCCCTGTTGAAGTGACTTAGGAACTGATAATCCATTAAGACTTCATAGGTCTCCTTGATTAAGTCCAATCTTACAGTGTTGAAGTGACTTAGGAACTGATAATCCATTAAGACTCAATCACCCCAATCGAATATACACCGATTGGGGTGAGTTGAAGTGACTTAGGAACTGATAATCCATTAAGACCTTAACTTCCATACGCGCCATAACTGCCTCGTTAGTTGAAGTGACTTAGGAACTGATAATCCATTAAGACCCATCCAGACTTTCAAACCTAGTTTGCTTCATTATGTTGAAGTGACTTAGGAACTGATAATCCATTAAGACTAGAATGCACCACTCAATCTGTTGGTCAAATAGTTGAAGTGACTTAGGAACTGATAATCCATTAAGACAACACCAGTTAATTCTTTAGTTTCAGGAATCAAGGTTGAAGTGACTTAGGAACTGATAATCCATTAAGACACTCGCTGTGTGACTCATCAATTATAGTGTAAGTTGAAGTGACTTAGGAACTGATAATCCATTAAGACCTCTCATTTTCCAGAGCTCTTGTACCACTAAGTTGAAGTGACTTAGGAACTGATAATCCATTAAGACCCAAAAAACAATGATTAATGTTCAATGATTAATTATTAATTGGGGCTTTAAATATTATTAGAAATTGGAAGAAAAGAAATGACTGAACGTAGGGTGCTTTCAACCTGTACCTCTTTGTTTTTCAAGGTGGTAATTAATCATTAGACATTGATAATTAAACATTAAAAAAAGTGACTTAAGAACTGATAATCCATTAAGACTCTCATAATTGTCCTGTTAATTCCAAAATAATTAGTGAAAAGGATGTCGCAAATTGCGATATCCTATTTATCTTTGAGCATGGCAAAAAGTATAATACCAATTGAAAGAATCCAAAACTCAATTTTGTACATTAGAGGGCAAAAGGTCATGATAGATAGAGACCTGGCAGATTTATATGGAGTCGAAACCAGAAGGTTAAATGAGCAAGTAAAAAGGAACAAAGAAAGGTTCCCAAAAGAGTTTATGTTTCAACTCAATAAAAAAGAGAAGGAATGGGTTGTCGCAAATTGCGATCACCTTGTGAAATTAAAATTCTCCAGGACTAATCCATATGCATTTACAGAACATGGCACTTTAATGCTTGCTTCTATACTAAATACGGAAATCGCAATCCAAACTAGTGCTTTGTCAAGTTTGAAATGTGGGGTTATGGGTTGATGAGTTTTGAAGCAAGACAAAGAGTAAGGCGCACCGGGCTGGCGATCCAGGCATAGCCATAGCTACGGCGAGTATTTACGATGCAGTATTGGCTCAAAAATCACAAGCCTGACCCTGCATTTCAAGCTTGACAAAGTACTAGTATTCAAATTGTAAAAGCTTTTGTAGAATTAAGGGAGTTAATTCAGTCAAACGAGCAGCTTTCGAGTAAATTGGATCAACTTGAAAAGAAATATGACAAACAGTTTAATGTCGTTTTTCAAGCACTTAAACAGTTGATTGATAACCCTAAAACTACAAGACGTAAAATCGGATTCGTATCTGATAAGAAGGACCAAAAAAACAATGATTAATGATTAATTGGACTTAATATATTGGCTGAATTGGAAGTTAGGAATGACCGAACTGTAGATCTAATCACCTGAAAAGCTAAGTTTTACTGGCAAATCATTAAACATTATAAAAGTGACTTAGGAACTGATAATCCATTAAGACTCGTATACTTGCTTCTTACGGCAATTGATGTCCATGTTGAAGTGACTTAGGAAGTGATAATCCATTAAGACTTTATAATCATAGCATTTAAAGCTCCCATTTCTGTTAGTTGAAGTGACTTAGGAACTCACAATCCATTAAGACTTCGAAGTTTTCCAATTCCTGCAAGCAGGTCAATGTTGAAGTGACTTAGGAACTGATAATCCATTACCGATTTGCAATAAAGCAATTTTTAGAATATCTTTAGTGTATGACAATTCAACAACATTTCAACAACGCGCTCCACCTCAGCAAGCAGGAACGCATGGTATTAGCTCAATTACTTTGGGATAGTGTTGTCGTAGAGCAGGAGGACCAAAACCTTGGCGAAGCTCATATGCCAATGTCTGTTGATGAATTTAATAGTCAAATAGACCAGTCTCTTCAAGATAGTAAAGAAGGTAAGGTGATAGATGCCAACACCTTACTAGACCGCATCCGACAATGGGATTAACCGTTCGATGGACTAGGTTTGCAGAAAAGAAATTAGAAGATATTTACCAGTATTATCGATTAAAAGCTTCTCCAAATGTAGCAAAGAAACTGGCATCTAAAATTGTTCAATCTAGCTTAAAGTTGAGAGATCATCCAAATGTTGGAACAATAGAGCCTCTTCTTGCAGACCGTCCTCAATCCTTTAGATATATCATTCATAACTACTACAAAATCATTTATTGGGTAAATGAATCAGACAACTTTATTGAAATTGTAAATGTGTTTGATTGTCGAAGAAATCCAGATATGATTCAGAAGGAATTGTCTTAGGAACCAAAAAACAATGATTAATGTTCAATGATTAATTATTAATTGGGGCTTTAAATATTATTAGAAATTGGAAGAAAAGAAATGACTGAAAGGAGGGTGCTTTTAACCTGTATGTTCTTGTTTTTCTGGGGAATAATTAGTCATTAAACATTGGTAATTAAACATTAAAAAAGTGACTTAGGGACTGATAATCCATTTAAACCAACACTCCAACACCCTCAAATCAATTTAAATCACCATTTAAAAACCATCACATTATGACACCTGAAAACAAACAACAATTAACAATTGAAATCAATAAATTAATTGAGAAAAACAACTTTAAGAGAGCGCTCAAAATCATCCAACAAAACCTTAAAAGCGGTATTTTAGCAGATGATGTAATCTTGCTATTGCGTTCAGCAAATGAAATCATTAGAAATGGAATGCTTGGAAAAGAAAGCTTTGAGGAAATTGGTCGAAACAGTACTGCCATCTGCGAATCAATTCAAACACTGATCTCAGTCATCGAACTTGAAGACCTCACAAAGGAATTCAATCCTATCCTCAAAGACGACATCACTCACCCCATCCTCTGCATCATCCCAGCAGAAACAATAGGAAAACACCAGCTAAAAGCCGAATTCGAAAACTATTTTAAACAACTGGAGTTCACCGATGTCGAAGTCACTACTTGGCCAGCCTCAAAACCACTACACGAGTATGCGCTCGTGATATTCGACAACCGACACATCCCATTCAACAGAAGTAAAGGGGAATTAGACGATAAAATGAAGGAAAAAGACCCAAAGCTTGTCAACAAAACCATCCAGGAAATGGAAACCTGCATCGCCCACAAACCCAAAATCCTCATGATCTGCATCGGAGAACCCTTCTATCTAGTTTCCGATCACCGCAACCAGATCACAGGCGCCAACTCCCTCATCCCACTACACGCCAGGATCCTAGAAGCATTGGTGTTTTTGAAGTGTTTCTCTAGTACCAACTTGAAAAATTGAGGATCTCAAACCCCAGTATTCAGCCCTCTCTTGCCCTAAAAAACAAAAAGGCTGTACCAAATGAATGATACAGCCTTTCCTTAAAGTTCTTAGTTATTCATATTTAATAAATTTCTGTGTGCGAAGCTGAATTTCATCAAACTAAGATTTGATGAAATGTATGTTTAACAAATGTCAATTAACTAACTACTTTTATCGATTAATATGAGAGGCAAATGGCCTTATAGATTTACCCGTAAAGAAATGAGCAACCCCGAAGTGACCGAAGGGAACGGCTTGGGTTGTGATGCGGGTTGGCTTTTTATTTTAGGGTAAAGCTATAAAGCCTAGATTTTTTCGTTCTTTTTTATCATGAAAAAAGGACAAAACGAACTAAATCTAAAGTCAAATTTCTACTAGCCCAAGAAACACAGTATTCCAAGAAAACTTTTGAATCTCCCCTAAAAACAAAAAAAACACAGAACAACACTCCTAGAGTATTGCCTGCGTCTCAACCTGCTAAAACCTTCTTTAATATTTTTACGGACGATCCGTTGTCGGCTCCTCCTCGTCTGGGTTTGTATCTTTAAGTGAGATGTCCACCGTACAGATTTCACCGGTATCTGAAGTGTCTCCATCTAACGTTCCATCATAGACCGTTTTCTTTCCGTATTGCTGTGCTTGGTCCGATTGAATAGGAGCTTCGGCCGTGGTTTCAGATTTGGAGTGCTCAGCATCCTCTACGACATGCACAGGAGTTACTGTCATTGGTTCAATGAGTTCAGACTTAGAACAAGAGGAAAGTAGGAATAACGCTACTGATAAGATGACTAAAATCGTATGCTTCATTTCTTTGAAATTTATAATTTTTTAAACTTTTTTATCCTTCGACGGTAACAATCTCAACTACTTTTTTTCGAGGATTGTTTTTTAACCTTTGGATTATTTTGATCCAAAGGTTCGAATTTTCAATAACTAAGCAATTGGAGTTACAGGGAGTTATGAATTGTTTTTTGTCGTAATCACTTATTATTGGACTTTTTGCTAGCAATACTATACAGGACGCCGCAATAATAAGTACAGTTATGATGTACTTCCTTTTCATTTCGGTTTATTTTGGTTCGTAATTATTAAATCCTGTTTTAGCAAGTTTGGATTGCAATTCTTTAATTGCTTAGAATAAAAGTATCAATAGTCCCTTTAAAATAGTAAGTGCAAATTTGACAAATTGTTAAGAATTTTGTTGCAGATTCTACTAGTGTATTTAAAATAAACTGAACTTAAAATATTGATTATAAAGTGTTTAACAAAAAATTGGTTTTTGAATAAAGCGCAGTGTTTTTTGAAAAAAATGATGGTTTTTTATTGTTTTTATAGCAGATTAGAACAAATTTTCGTTCTTTTAACCTGGATTTATGAATGTCGTTTAGTTAAGGATTATTATGGCGCTTTTACTGGCTATACTCTAATACTCAGCTAGTCACAGCCAAGAAAACATAGTCAGTGTTAGTCTCTACGAGCCGTCACACTTCCTTGTTTTCCTAGGCTGTATCTACGCTTCGTTCCGTTTCTATCCAGAGCGCTGCACCAATTATTTGTTAGTAAAGCCTTGCTAGAATTGAGATTGTCAGGCTCTTAAATCTTAATTCAACGACATTAATAACCTGGGTTTAACCAGAATTCTTTTTTATGAATGAACAATCAATAAACAATAGTAAACTGATTCAGTTATTGGGATCATTGGATGGGAAAGAATTAAAGCAATTCGAAGACTATTTAAATTCTCCTTATTTCAATAAAAATCAAAATGTTGTCCAGCTGTTTTTATTACTAAAAAAACAATACCCTAAGTTTGTTAAACCACTGAATAAGAAAGAGCTATTTGTTAAATTGTTTGATGCAAAGTATAAAAAGAAAGAACCCCTAAACTCAAAAGATGATCAGAAGTTGAGGTATGTCATGACACAAACCACCAATTTTATTCAGGATTTTATCATCGATTTGAAAAGCAGAACAAAAGAAATCAGCAGAAATTCCCTCTTACTGGAATCAATTCTAGAACGACGATTGTATTCACTTTATCCTAAGGTAATCAAGCAAATTAGCCAGGAACACAACAAGAAACCGTACAGAGACAACATCTTCTACAAACTAGAACACAGCCTACAGGAAAGTGAATTTCATTACAAGCAAATTGTAGATAACAGAAACAAAGAAAACGGTCTGCAGAAAGTGGTGGATAACTTTCATTACTATTTTTTGTCCAACCAATTGCGTTATTTCTGTGCCGCGATTAACAGAGAAAATATATTGGCGATTCAATACGAATATCCGCTTAAGGAGGAACTGGTTTCCCATCTCAAAACAAACGATTACAGTCACATCCCAATAGTCGATATCTACTTCAAAATTATGTTGTTGCTGACTGAGGATGAGGCGGATCAGAACTTCCAGCTCCTAAAAGCACAGGTGAAAAAAGCAGAACAGAGATTGCCAGAAGGAGAACTACGACAGATCTATGGTTTTATGCTAAACTTCTGTAATCGCAGGATAAAAATTGGGAAATCAAACTACTTTCAAGAAGCGTTTGATATCTATGAAAATGGGATCAATTTGAACATATGGACTGCAGGATTGTACTTCTCTATCAATCATTTCATTCTGATTATTAGAAACGCCTTGGAGTTAGGGAAATTTGAATGGACCAACGCCTTCATAAATAATTATCAGTCAGAATTAGAATCCCGTTTTCAGTCCACCATCCCTGCCTTTGCTAATGCGTATTACAATTTTTATCAGAAAAAATATAAAATTGCGCATGAGTACTTATTGCGAATTGGTCCCCCAGAAGATTTTTACTACGAACTCTATTACCGCACACTGATCATCCAAATCTACTACGAAAAGAGTAGTGGCGGCCTAGAAGATAGCTACGAGAGCCCCATCAACAACACCATAGAAGCACTCCGGTTTTACGTCAGCAGAAACCACTCCGAATACATCAAAGAGACCTACACCAACTTCGTCAATCTGATCAAGCGAATCTGTAGAATTAAATTCAGCAGTCAGATCAACCCGCCTAGTGAAAAACACCTCCAAAAAGTGTTTCAAGATGTACAGGATACCAAATTACTCGTAGAACGAAATTGGCTCTCAGAAAAAGCCGCAGAGTTTATAAAAAATAGTGATTAATGGTTAGTGTTTAGTGTTTAATTATTTACGTAGGGAACAATTAATACAGCGTGGCTAAAGTTTATTTTAGCTGGCTTAGCCTTGACTATTTCACTTGACTATTTCATTTTCATGAATTTACCCCAACGGGGTTACAAATCAGCGTAGGGCATCGCCCTAGGTCAAAATGATTTAAGATCAAAGCCCTGAAGGGGCGTAACATTCTGATAGTTTTCTTACTTCTAGCCAGTTACAGATAGTTATTTCGCCCTTTCAGATGCTTAAGGTCACTTGTATAAAAAACCTAGGGCAATGCCCCAGGCTACTATAACCCCGTTTGGGTAATCGTTCAACCCAGTTTTTATTATTAATTAGCGAAGCGTTCATTATCAATTATTTCCTGTTCCTTATTAATTGATTTGCGTTTATGATCGATTTATCTGATATTGCCGTCATGTCCAAACTACTACTCTTATTCGTTTGTCTCTTGCCTGTCATTGGCTTTGCCCAAACCCCAGATCTAAACGAAACAATCGAGTTACTAAGTGTTGAAGATTATGAGACGCAAGAAGTCGCCATTGGAAATTTATACCGATTCCTAGAGTCAGATTTCAAGGCAGTGCAGGCCAAGGAAAAGGATATTCAGATATCAATGATGAATGGTTTCAATTCTAGTGATCCCAATATTGGATTGTACCACCTTTTACTCGACTTAGTAATGAATAATGTGATTCAGCTCAATGAACCGATTAAAAAGAAAATCGTAACAACGTATTCCATAGAAAAAATAGACCTGAGAAGGCTCCAGACAGAAGATTACAGTACCTCAATCTGGGAAAATGACAACTATCTGCACCGGCGTTTTCATATTGGGTTGCTCCTTGATTTAATGGGCTATTTGGATGATAATAACTCACTGGAAGAGCTAAAAGAGGCCGTTAATATGTACGACGATAAGAAAATGAGATTATTCGCCAGCTGCAGCCTTATCAAACGAGGGCAGCCAGTGAGCAGTGACATCCTCGAATCTGTAGCGGAAGATCCAGAATCCAGGATTTACTTGTTTGATTATCTGAAAAATGAAAAGAAAATTCACTTATTCCCTAAACCATTTTTGAACCAAGCTTCATTCGCTGAAAGTGAGATGGTCAACTGGTTATTGTATTCTACAGAACTGGGCAGAATGCCAGACGATATCTCCTTCTTGAAGATGTACAAACTAAAATTTAAAAGTTGGGGAAAAGTAGGCTTTTATCTCTGGCGGTTTCGCAGCGACCATGAAGATTGGAAGGATAAAGGTTGGATGGTTGGTGTTTCAGGACCCTATCAATTTAGGAAAATGCCGACAACCGAAAGTTTAGGCTTTACATTCAGTAACTTTACACCATTACGAAAGCATGCTTACGACAATCACTTCAAAAATATAATTGAAACCGTGATCGAGTTCAAGCGAAACAACAACTAATGGAATATCTTATTGCAATTGGTTATTTAATCGGCTGGGTGGTAACAGTCATCTGCTGTAGATTTATTAGTACGACCGTTCACGAACTAGGTCACGCTATTCCTTCGTTAATGTACACTGATGGAGAAGTCAAAATTCACGTCGGCTCCTACGGTGATGAACGGAGTAAAAAGATCCAAATTGGAAGATTTACCGCTTTCTTTAAGTTCAACCCGCTGCGCCTAAATATGGGATTGTGTCAATCAGAAGGGCAACGAACTATAGCTCAGAATATCAGAATTGTGTTGGGTGGTCCACTAGCGAGTTTACTGCTTGGAGTCGTATTGCTTTTGCCACTTTGGTTGATTCCGATGCCTCAAGAATTAGTCACGGTTTTAATGGCATTAATCTTATCCGGCGTTTGGGATTTTTTTGTAAATATTATTCCAATGCAGCAATCTGTCCGACTGTACAACGGTTCCTACATCTTCAATGATGGGCAACAGTTGTTACATTATATGAAATTACGCACTTATCCACTGGAATTCCACAAAGCCACTGCCTATTTTGAAGCAGGAGACTACCAGAGTGCCATCGTAAATTTTAGAAAAACGATTGAAAGTGGTGCTGATGATAAGCCCGTTTACTATTTTCTCATTCAAGCATTATTGAAACAAGGCAACAACAAATCTGCATTACTCTGCTGCGAGGAAGTCGATCAGAAATTTAAGCTCAAACCAGCAGACTTCGAGCTATTCGCGTACGTGTTTATGCAAAATAGTAATTACACAAAGGCGATTGAGTGCCTCGACCAAAGTATCTACTACAATTTCAGCAACCCATTGGCTTACAACAACCGTGGCTACGCCTTCCTTATGCTCGAAGAGTACGATCGTGCCGCTGCTGATTTCCGAATGGCGATTCGAAATGACCCAAAATTCGCATTCCCCTACAACAATCTGGCGTTAGTCTACCTCCGAAAAGGGGAAACAGACAAAGTCATCCCTCTCATCGAAAAATCTCGTGAACTGAACCCTGACAACCCATTTCTCGCCTTGCATATGGGATATTACCACGAAGCCATGGGCAACCACAAAGAAGCACTCAATCATTTTGAGCAAGCACGCGAACAGCATATTGAGTTAGCAAGAATCGACGACTTAATTGAAAATACTAAGGAAAAAGCAACACTGAAAGTGTAAAAAAAGAACGCTGAAAGGGTGTTTAAAGTATAAACGTACTGCGATCCATAACAGGGTCGATTTTCATTCTTGCTGTTTTCGCTAACATACTTTGACCACGATGTGGTCACCGCCCCGTTCCCTATAACCAATTGTTGTGTGTTAATTACTAACAGCATGCTTTGACAACAATTAATCATTAAACATTAATCATTATTACCATCGCTTTACGTCAAATAATTAAACATTAAACATTATTACCAGCTACAAAATTGACTTTTCTCTTTATTGACGTCTCAAAGTCAATAAACAAACTATAATTAGTTACGTTTCAATTTTATAGTTGACTATATATCGAACTACAAACAACAAAATTGCTGAGTTCAATCCTATATATCCATTTGCCAACCTTAGGCAAAATAATTTATCTGAATTGTTTTAAATACTTCAGCATAAGGAGAGTAGTCGCTACTTTTTTATTTCTTTTAGTAATACTTTTCCTAGGAACTTTTCTATTTGTATTCCGATTGCTAGATGAAATTTTGTTTTTTAATTATCGGAAAACTGAGATTAAGGAACCGGTGTTTATCATTAGCAATCCGAGAAGTGGAACTACTTATCTGCATAAATTGATGACGCTTGATGAAGAACGGTACAACTATACATTATTGTATCATACCGTATTCACTTCTGTATCGTTAATCAAATTTATAAAGTTGCTTGGCCACTTGGATCAGAAGATTGGTAAACCACTTCACAAACTAGTAGCAGCCTTTGAGTCCGTCCTTTTCAGAGGTTGGGAAAACATCCATCCTACGGGCTTCAGTCAGTCAGAAGAAGATGAGGGGATGTTCATTTTACCACTATTATCTTCTGCCGTTTGCCTGGTGTGCCCCTACATGGACGAATTGAGTTATCTGACAATCCCAGATAGATTGCCAGAGCACCACCGCCGCCGCTTAAAAGCGTATTACGAAAGCTCGATGAAACGATTTGCGTTCGCCACTGGTCAACAGAAAAGGATACTATCGAAAAACGTGAATTCAATAGGACGTATGAAGACATTGCTGGAAGTCTTTCCAGATGCCAAGGTGATTTATCTTATCCGTGATCCCAAGAAAGCCGTACCCTCATTTATTAGTATGTTTTCGGTGACTTGGAAACTACATAGCCCAGATATTAAAGAAACAGACGCGCCTTATCAGGCATTAGGCAATGTCGCTATTGATTTTTACAATTATTTTTATGAGATCAAAGACAGTCTAAATCCTGATAACCTGATCGTGATTCGCTACAAGAATTTGACACAAGAACCCATTGTTGTCGTTCAAAAGATCTATCAACAGTTTGAGTTTCCAGTGTCTACTGTTTTCCTGGAAAAATTGACACAAGAAACTCAACGCCAACGCAGCTATACCAGCAAACACGATTACTCATTGCAACGGTACGGAATTTCTGAATTGAATTTGAGAAAGCGGTTGTCTCGAATACTTGCGCACTATAATTTTTAGATATAACTTGGATTGTTAAGGCAATTCAAATTTTCGATGTTGGTAGTTTTCTATTAATCAAACAATCGTTCTTTTAAATCCATTCGATCGTGTATAATTCGTGTTATCTCAATTCTTTCGTCGCGAATTCGATAAAACAAAATATGATTATTTACTTTTAACCCTAGTAGGCTGGAAATTACATTTTCATATTTTCTTCCAATTTTTGGATTCTCAACAATTCGTTCACAAGCATTTAATAGCTCATCATAATGTTTATCTGCTTGATTTTCCGACCAATTTTCAATGGTAGTTCCAAATAGCTGTCAAATCTATTACTGCTCTATTCGTAAAATGACAATTTGCAATCATTCCTTCCTACTACTTTTTAGCTGTTTTAAATGTTTAACAGGATCAAAATCATAAGCAATCCCACTGTTGATTCCTTCTTCAATAGCTTTTCTTAAGGCAATTATTTTTTGCTCTTCCACTTCCAATAATCTAAGACCAGCACGAATCACTTCGCTGACATTTTTATATCTCCCTTCTTCTATTCGGTCTTGAACAAAATCTTCAAAATGATTTCCTAGTGATATTGATGTATTTTTACTCATTACATTGATTTTATACAAAAAAACCAATTTTTGGTAAAACATTCAAGTCCGCGGTCTTTTAACGCTAATCACTCATTTTTTTCCTATGAACCCATTACTCACTTTAAAAAAAGCAATTTTCATTTCTGATTTTGCAGACAAAGACCACCTGATTTAATAATATAACCCGCGTGAGCGATGTGGAATAGTGCGGCGTTAGCCGCAGACCGAAGTGCAACGGAGGGCCGAGCGAATAGCGAGCTATGCAACGTAGCGGCCCCGTGTTATGCCTAGAGATAAGCAAGGGACACGCCCTCATTATTATTATTATTATTTTTATTAAAAACCAACTATAAATCATTCTTACCCACCAAATTCAGAACAAATAGTAAGTAGATTACATGTAAAACGTAATTTCTATGTCATTATTATAACATTATTTTGGTTTTATCGTTAAACTAACCACAGTAAATTTGTAAATTGCAATATGTCAACCATGACGGTACAGATGATGTACCCACAAAGCCTTTCACCTCCCGACTTAGATGAATATTTAAGTAAAGGTTGGTTTAGAAGTTCTTCATTACTTTGTAGGACTTCGCTTATCTGTATAGAGCATGATGTCTATTCTGTAATCAATATCCGATTGCCACTTCATGACGAATTTAAATTTAAGAAGCGACTTCGGAAGATCCGCAATAGAAACGATAAAGCTTTCCGTGTAGAGTATAGCTTTGCTAAGATAGATGAACAACGAGAGTGGTTGTACCAGCAAAACAAGCATCGATTTAAGGGATTTGTGTTCGACTCGCTTGAGTTGTACCTGTATTCTGACAATCTCAATCAATCGTTATTTGATACTCGTGAGGTTGCAGTTTACGACGGTGATAAACTCATTGCTGTTAGTTATTTCGATATTGGTGAGACAAGCATGGCAAGCATTAATTGCCTGCATGATGAGACATATGGGCAGTATAGTCTTGGGACATATACCATGATTAAAGAAATTGAATACGGATTGGAGGCAGGAAAGTCCTATTACTATCCCGGATATGTACTGAAAGGAGAATCGAGCTTTGATTATAAGTTGCGGTTAGGAGATTTTCAGTATTATGATTGGTTTGGTTTCTGGAAAGACTTTCTACAAGTGAAAGATGAAATACTAGTGGTTGAATTCCTGAAAAATAAACTTCAAATTTTATCCGATCATTTAGATCAAGCTGGAATCAAGCATTTTCAATACGTTTATCCGATGTTTTCGTCTGGTCATATGGATTTTTACTGGGGCAACCTATTTAAAAGTCCCATATTCCTTGTTTGTTTTGAACCAATTACCAACAAACCGATATTAGCGATTGAATATGATTTTCCTGCTCAAGTATATCATTTGGCAGTATTGGAAAAGAACCACAAATTAAAGAAAATGTTCTTTGAAGTTAACTATGCTGGCCCAAAGCATGAATATCAATTAAACATTGACGATTTATTGGAATATAAAGATTCTTTACTAGTGGGAAAGGATATTCAGTTGCTTGTGGACTTTTTGAAAGGATTTAAATCCCATTTGCCTAATAACTAAAGTTGAAATGAAAATCCTAATTGTATTGTTGCTTCTTTCTATCCTGCTTATTAGTTGTAATTCTAGAAACAATACGAATCCGCTATCTAAAAAGAAGGGTCATGTAATTGCCCCTAAAGCAATCACCTCGATTTTGTATACTAAGGATAATGGTACAGTAGCACCAGCTTCTTACCGTAAAAAACAGTACAACGTGACGCCTGACCAGATCGTACTAACTGAGAGGAATGATTCAGGTGATTTAGTTAATACAACTACCACCGCCTTGACTCCAGATCAGTTTACAGCAATCTGTACGGAGCTGGCCAACCATAAAATCAACGAACCTTGTAATCAAAGTAGGGTTGGAGCACCAATACCGCCAGGTGGTTATTCCTCAAGTATAGTCATTAATTCGAAGGACAAACAAACTAAGCAAAAATATTATGTGGCAGCAGGTAACACGTTTGGCTGTGGTAATATAATTGCCTTCGATATCTACTTAAAGAGCGTAATGCAATAAGTCACGACTAATTTTTTAGTTAAAGTTTTTATAAAAATCAGGTCAATAAAAGTATAGCTGTTTGATTACTAAGGATCTTTTGTTCTGTTCACCAGAATGCAAAGGGCATCATTATTGCTTAATACACTAAAAAGTACTACATTACGTTTCAATATAAGAAGGCTAGAAAGCACCAATTTATGTTGGCAATTGTATTGAAATGAATAATTTTTATCGGAAAACGAATCATATGAAGATATTTAAAACCATCAGAAAACGGACAAAGGCATTGATTTTGGTTGTGTTTGTCGGTTTTGGCGCATTAACGATTTCAACAGACCATAACAAGTATTTTGAAATTTCTAAAAACATTGAGATTTTTGCTAATCTCTATAAAGAAATCAATACCTACTATGTTGATGATGTTGATCCAGCTAAATTGATGCGGGTTGGGATAGATGCCATGTTGGAATCACTAGATCCTTATACAAACTATATTTCAGAGGCAGAGATGGCGGGTTTCCGTCTGCAAATCACTGGCAAATATGGTGGGATTGGAGCAGGCATCCGTAAAATTGATGACTATGTGGTCATCACAGAACCTTACGAAGGGTTTCCAGCACACAAAGCTGGTTTGAGAGCTGGAGATAAAATTTTAACCATCAATGGAAAATCTGCCAAAGACAAAGACAGTAAAGAAATCAGTGAAGTCTTAAGGGGTGCACCTGGCGATGAAGTAAAAATTTCGATCGAAAGATTAGGAGAAGGCAAGAAAGATATCACGCTGACCAGAGAAGAAGTGCGTATTCCGAATGTTCCTTATTCTGGAATGGTGAACGATAATACAGCTTACATCATATTAACTACTTTTTCAGAAAAGGCTGGTCAAAATGTGGCTGAAGCGCTTGAAAAACTGAAAAAAGAACATGATGTAAAAAATGTGATCCTTGATTTAAGAGGAAACGGTGGTGGATTACTTAAAGAAGCCGTTAATGTATCAAATGTCTTTGTTCCTAAGAATGAAGAGATCGTTACTACAAAAGGAAAAATTAAGGAATGGGACAAAAGCTTCAAGACCTTAAACAAAGCAGTTGATGAAGCAATTCCATTAGTCGTTCTAATTGATGGTAGTTCTGCTTCAGCTTCAGAAATTGTTTCAGGTGTTATTCAGGATCTCGATAGAGGTGTCTTGGTAGGTCAAAAAACTTATGGAAAGGGATTAGTCCAGAACACTAGAGATGTGGGCTACAACTCTAAGGTAAAACTAACAACAGCTAAGTATTATATCCCTAGTGGACGTTGCATTCAGTCAGTAAGCTACCTAGATGGTAAAGTGGTAAAAAATATCGATTCGCTCAAAACTTCATTTAAAACCAGAAATAGTAGAATGGTTTACGATGGCGGTGGTGTATTACCTGATCTAGTAGTTAATAACGATGAAATTGGTACGATCACACAAACGTTAATACGTAAAAACCTGGTTTTTGATTATGCCACGCAGTACAGACAACGTAATAATACAATCGTTCCTGCTAGTGAATTTTCTTTGAGTGATGCAGATTTTAAAGAATTTGAGCAATATGTTTCCAGTAAAGATGTCAAATATGAGACAAGTAGCGAAAAAGCAGTAAGCGATTTGGAGAAAAAAGCCAAAAAAGATAAATATTTTGACGCGATTCAAGCCGAATTAGAAAATGTGCGGTCAAAAATTTCGGTAGATAAGAAAAATGACTTGTATAAATACAAAGTCGAAATCACCAAATTGCTCGAAAGAGAGATTGTAAGCCGTTATTATATGCAAAAGGGGCGTATAGAGCTAGGATTAAAGAAAGACGATGAAATCAAGGAAGCGGTAGCCCTGTTCAATAATCCTGACCGTTTTAAATTGTTGTTGAAAAGATAACAACCGATTATCAGAAAAAAGTTTTAATAAAGAGCTGCGATATACTAAATTGCAGCTCTTTTTTTATGGGATTAATACTTAATATAGAAACAGCTACAGAAATTTGCTCAGTAAACCTGGGTAGAGATGGACAGTCTATCTTTACGCTGGAGTCCTTAGAGCCACAAACACACGCCTCACAGCTAACTTGCTTGATAGAACGCCTACTTGCGGAATGCGGCGTAGGAGTGGCCGCTTTAGACGCCGTAGCAGTGAGTGCCGGCCCAGGATCTTATACAGGCCTAAGAATTGGCACATCAGTAGCCAAAGGAATCTGTTTTGCAGTTGATTGTGGACTGCTAGCAGTAGACACTTTAGAGAGTCTGGCGCATGCAACAAAAGAAATTTCTGAAGATGGCGATTTTTTTATTCCAATGATCGATGCACGAAGAATGGAAGTTTATACAGCAGTTTATAATAAAAAACTAGAGTGCGTAGAAAAGAAAAATGCAAAAATTATTGATAAAAATAGCTTTGAATCTTACATAATTACCAATAAGAAAATTTTTTTATCTGGAAATGGCTCAAAAAAGACAATGCATTTTTTTGATAAAAATAACATCAAATACCAATCTGTAATTTGTTCCGCTTCAAATCTTACTAAATTGTCCGAAAGGGAATTAAATATTGATAATTTTGTTAATTTAGCTTATTATTCTCCAGAATACCTCAAGAATCCCAACATAACAATATCAAAAAAAAGACTATGAGCTTGAAACAATTTATAGTTACACGCGTTCAAAAAGGTGTTACTAATCATATATTCACTATTTAAAAACTTTGTTTGACCTACTAAATCAAACATTTAGCGTTGGTACGATTTTTGACATTTGATTTTTTGTAATTTTATTTACCTAACAATCACAACAATTTTAATAATGAGGAAACAAAAAAATGAAACTGTCGTATTAAGCAAGGGTAAGAAAGATATTGCACTTGACTATGGAGAACTTAGAAAAGCGGTTTTAGTCCTAAGAGCCGTTAATCACAACCTTAGACAAGACATAATTGATCTACTTGAAGAAAACGAGAGAATGACCGTGACAGACATCTACATCAAACTTAGATTGGAGCAGTCTGTCGCATCACAGCACTTGGCTATTCTTAGAAGAGCCGGAGTCGTAGTTACTGACCGTCAAGGGAAGTTTATCTATTACTCACTAGACAAAGACCGATTAAAACAAATATCGAGATTAGTCGAAGAATTGGTAAAATAATTATAAATTATTAATTTAGCCGTCAGGCTGAATTAAATACCATAAAAAATGTGTTATGATCCATACAGGCCCATGGCACATTTTTTTTACTTTGTAACGAATTAGAATCAAACTAATATGAAGTCTTACGACATTATATAGGATTAAAATCAAGTGGTTGCGCAACTATCTTGATCGAAAATGATCTTTCATTTTATTTATTAAAAAGGCTAAAAACATGAGGAAATTTAAGGTAAAAATCAATGAAGAAAACCTGAAAGTTTCAGCAGAAGTATTGCGGGCATTAACGCATCCTCTTCGAATGAAAATTTTAGAATTCATTGACAAGCACAAAACTATCAACGTAAACAAGATTTACAATACGTTGAAATTAGAACAAAGTATTACTTCTCAACATCTTAGAATTCTAAGATTAGCAGACATTGTTCAAACTACCAGAGATGGTAAGTTTATTCACTACTCAATTAACTATCCGAAAATTGCACAAGTAGTGAAATCAGTCGACGCATTTCTTGAAGAAGATAATAAGTAGTTCTACTCTGATGTAAAAACTAAAAAGTCCCGCTTGCGGGACTTTTCTTTGTTAATTTTTGTTAATGATGCCTATTGTCTAATATCCGTGCTTTTATGAAAAAAATAGGATAATAGACTGATCTGGCAAGTTCTTCCTAATTAACCCATTCAATCACCTGTTCCCCTTTCTGATTCTTAAGGTGGGGCGGGAGATTCTCAAGTATTTCATTCTTTAAAAGGCCAATCAATTTTTGTTTGATATAGCTTCGATGAGCCACAATACTGACTTCTCTTCTAGGCGCCGGATTTTTGAAATAACGAATTTTTTTATTCTGGTTATCAGGGAGATTGATGGTCGCTAATTCTGGTAATAGGGTATAGCCAGACTGTTGTTCCACCATTGTCATCAATGTATTGAGACTGCCACTTTCAAACTGGAGTCTGTCATTACGAGAGTGTTCCCCACAGATGTTAATCATTTGATTTCGGAAACAGTGCCCTTCCTTCAATAACCACATATCTTCCAATTTGAGGTCATTAACTTCGATTTTAGTTTTTTGGGCAAGGGGGTGACGATCATTAATATAACCTACAAAAGACTCGTAAAACAAAGGAGTTTCGATCAAATTATTGTTGCTCATCGGAGTAACAATAATCCCGACATCTAATAAGTCGTTATTTAGTTTGAAGGCGATTTCTTCAGACAATGACTCCTCCATAACTAATTGAACAGAAGGGTGTTTATCCATGAATTTTGTAAGGAAAAGTGGCAACAAGTATTGACTGAGAGTCGGAATAATGCCAATGCGAAGGGTGCCTGACAACTCATCTTTCTGAGCTCTGATCAATTCTTTTATTTTTTCGACTTCTCCAAGAGCGATTTTTGCCTGCTCTATTATCTTCTGACCAATATCTGTTGGAAGTACTGGTTTCTTAGAACGATCAAAAAGGATAATGCCTAATTCGTCTTCTAGTTTTTTTACTTGCATACTAAGCGTAGGCTGCGTGACATAACAGTTTTTAGCCGCTTTTGCAAAGTTGCGAAAGGTATTTAAAGAAAGAACATACTCGAGTTGTGTAATCGTCATCTATTAACTTTTATGCAATATAGTGTAAATTGATTGCATTTACAAGTCAATAGATTTTGTCTATGTTATTTATTTATTAAGAAACCAATATGCCCAATTATGATCTGGGCAATAAAGAACAATTTCCTCGCGTTTGCTTTTTTGTGTTATCTTAAAATAAATAAATATACAAGGAGGAATGTTGATTCTTAATATAAAAGTAAGAATACTAGAAAGAAAAGTGCCTATAATAATAAGCCTCCGCTATCAAACAAATAAAGGAATGAATACTAACTCGAATTGCATTCAAATAAACAACCTAAAAAACTATATTTTTGATGAAAAAATAAGCAAGAATACAGATGAATACAATTAATGCTATCCTTTTCATAGTGAACTATAATTTGAGAATGGATTAAGGTTACGGTTTCTAATCAATAAGTTACAATAATCTAAACTCTAAAATGATGAAAAAAGAAAATATGATCGCATGGCCTTTTTTCAATTAATTAAAAGCCCAAAAATAATAATCATTCTGTTGAACACCAGTTCAATTGCTAATAGCAATATCTGAGGATTCTGCTTCAGAAATAACCAAAGGATACTTTGTACGAATTTCCTTTTTAGAGGCCGCATTTAAATCTTCATAGAGCGCACCAAATACTGTAAGCGCTTCTTCGTCCCAGACCTCATTAAAAGCAGCCTTGAGCTCATTGTAGACTGACAGGTAGGTGTCATAACTGGTTGATCTGTCATTCTGCAAGGAGATAATTGTTTCCTTTCCTTTTTCGGCAATGTAAAGCTTTGCGGTTTCCCTTAGTTCGCTCACCTGCTTTTCGTCTCCTTCGACAAGTAACTCGTCCTTGTAATTAACCTTGATACTTAATACTCTGTCGTCTAATACATCGATGGAGCAGTTTTCCTCACACCAAGGCGGTAATTTTACTGTGATCCCTTTGTCAACATCGATAGTTGTGACCACCAAAAAGAAAATAAGCAATAGAAAAGCTACGTCTGCCATTGATCCAGCATTGATAGTAGGCGCGGGCCTGTTGTTTCTTTGATTTTTCATACAATTTGTTTTAGATATTGTGAATAAATATGGTTAACAGTGAATCTTTAGTCTTCAATTCTTCCCACCCACTCCCAGTAAATAATTAGTTGTAATTAATCATTAAACATTAAGAAGCCTTTCCTTTAAGATGCATCAGATAAGGTGTTTTGGTGTGTACTCCTTCAATTGATTGGAGATAATGGATAATCAGTCCTAAACACACAACATTCAGGAGGCTCTAACGTTATTATAGGCACAGCATTTGTTGGTTAAGTCATATGTCGGACTGGAAGGAAAAAGATACTATACTCGATTATGAGTATACTCAGGATCAAACGGACCAAATTAACGAGAAACACGTGATTTGGAGTGGAAGTCCTTGCCTTCATGCCTTGATCAATCACCCTGAAATGGATGAAGGGAGAAACAGACGTTACTTTTATGGGATTCTAGTCCTTGTTTTCCCATTTATCACTGGTTTATTACTCTTTTGGTTTTCTGGGAGCATCATTGCCTCCTGCTTCATCACAGTGATGGCTGTTTTGTTTATGATTGCGTTTATTCCACCTTATTTCTTGTTTAATCGATATCTCAAATCCAATGAAACCAAGTACTGGATAACAGCCGAGGAAATCATTTTTAACATTGACAACGGTTTTCAGGAAAATAAATACAGGTTGTCCTGGAACGAAGTGACTGCCATCCGCTTCAAAGAACATCCTCAAAATCTTATGGCGATCCAACTAATGACTAGCCAAGAACCAAGTTTTGTCACCTTTAATTTTCTGGATAAAGAGCCACACCAATTTCCTACACTAGAACTACTGGAAAAGGGAGATGAAGTGTACCGAATTCTAATGTCATCCTTTAAAGCATATAAGAATAATGATTAATCAATAATTTGAAAAATGGATAAGGTGAGAGGAATAACCTGGTTCTATTTTCTGACAAAAGGTACAGGTCGTGCGGATCATTAGCGAAGCGTTAATAACTATTAATTAATTCTGGGCTTTCCTTCCGCTATGCTGCAGGTCGGGCTGCTTCATGGCTCGCTTTTCGCTCGGCCCTTCACTTTGTTTCGGTCTTCGCTTGCGCTCACCATTCCGTATCCCTAAGCCAATCCCTGTATTATTATCAAGATAGCTGCTTGGAGTGGCCGACTGAAAGGAGGAGTGCGTAGTGTAGAGGCAATTTGTGAATTGTCTTGAAACGAAGTACCGAGCAGACTTGCGAGCCTGCCTGTTGACCGTAGGAAGGCTCGCACGGAAAGGAGCGACCTCACTGCTGGCTTATGAGTGAAAGGAATAAGGTGGCTGCAAGGATAGCCCACAGAACATCTCAAAATCAATAAAGAAAAATCAGATAGACTAGAATTAGCCTAGAAGGAAGTCAGGCGTCTAAAAACAAACAAGATTAGTAGAATTGCGAAGCAGGGCAATGCGACCCAATAGAATTCACTTTGGAGCACTCGGACACCCCATTCGCTAAAAAAATCAGATGCGCGGATTGGCGACACCCGAATAACCCGATACGGTAGGAATATTCGTTCATCAGTAAATGGTGCCCAGAAAGCAATGCCTTTTCCGCCAGTAGTCATGGCGTCTAGTATGCCATGAGAAGCCGAACAAACAAAGAAGTAAAGCCATATGCCAGCTAGTTTAAGCCGACTGAGTCCGTCCTTTCGAAAAAATAAGAATACAAGAATTAAAGACAATAAGGCACCAAAAAAAAAAGAATGTGTAAAGCCGCGATGTCCGAACATGTGCCCATAGGGAATGCCGAACTTAAATGCGAGTACATCTAAATCTGGAACAACTGCACAGAAAATACCCAGCAACCAAAATTTTCGAGGCTGGGGCTTACCTGAATAGAGTTTTCCTGCAGTGACTGCCGTTAACGCATGAGCAAACGCTGATGCCATTAATGATTGTGATCGTGACCGTGGTCGTGACCATGATGATGTCCATCTCCTGGTCCGTGGTTGTGGCCAAAGTGAGCATTGGCTACATATTCCATTTTACAAGCGGGGCATTTACCTGGTGTGGCACTACCACTACCTTTACATCGCATTGGGCATAGATATTTTGAACGATATTCTGGTCCATTTGTATCAGTAGCTTTTTCGATTTTAGGTTGGTTTGCTGAGCTTCCACCACAAGCGCTAAACGTAAGGCCGAGTGTAGCAAGCAATGCTAAAAGTATAAGAATTCTTTTCATGTCAAAAATTTTGCCTAATATCTAAGAATAAAACGAATTTTAATAACATTCGAAGGGATTATTCGTGAATGTTACCGAATCTTTAACTTGACGCTGTTTATTTTAGTTTGCGATTTAAAGGCATCGCGAACCAGTTTGGAGATGGCGATGTTATTGTGATATAATAGCATCAAATCATCATATATCGCTTGCCTAGATTCTCCTAGGGCGATCCGTCTACGAATTTCTTTTTGTACTGATAATTTAGAGAACCTCTTTTTCATTGAAACTGATATTATTTTTGTATAGCAGCTTCCAACTGTTTATTCTTTTCTTTTAAGGCTTCAACTTCTTCTTTTAGTGCAATAGTATGAAGGAATAACTCTTCAATTTTTTCCATCATTTTCACATTCATCTCAGAAATATCAATCCCATTTTCTATCATCTCCTTTTCGGAAGGAATGTTCGGCAGGTGTCCATTGTCTGTAATGAATTGCTTGACATCCGTTAAACTTTTGAGTTGATATCCTTTTTTGAATACATAATCAGCCCACACGTTAGTTTGCACTTTGACACGTTTACTTTGAATAGTACCATCCCAAACCATTTTATTGCTGTTGAGGTCCATCCAACCAACCATTTTATTGCCATCTGTTTCCGTAAAGGCAATTACTCTGTCAGAATGAATGACCATTCCGAAATCTTCGACACAGTTTGGTCCCAGACCTGCAAATGTTTTCAAGCCAGTTTGGTAAGGCATAAAACCATAGACTGCATTGGCATCATTATCTAGCATGATTCCGTAGTTGTGATCAAAATTTAAATGCCCTTGATTTACTGTCAACTTGTGGGTCGGTGTGATGGTTCCAATACCCACATTTCCTCCAGAAATAATATGAAGATGATTTGCTGATCCATTTTTAAACGAAATACCAAAACCGGTAGGACTCGTCTCAAGGTTTGCGTATCCTACAGTGCCACCATTTTCTCTTATGATGAGCCCAAAGGTAGGACTTGCCTGTCTCATGTCGATAAAACCTGCTGTTGAATGTATCCGAAAATTAGCATTGGTGTAGAGATCTCCCCCGGTAACTCTTACGTCGCCGTTTACATCAAGTTTATAGGCAGGCGTAGCGGTACCGATACCTACATTTTGGGCTTGAGCATACAAAAAGACTAGGCTTAAGAATAGGGTAAAAGTGATTTTTTTCATGGCTCTTAGGTTTACATTCAAGTGTTAATGAATTGCTTGTGTTGTGTTTTAAGCTATTCTTATGCTAATAAAAATAAACATTTTTCTTTATAAAAAAGAATTTTATTAACAGTTAAACCTTTACTTTTGTGCTTAGTCTAAGCTATTATCGTTAGTGGAGGTGAGAAACATATGACAACTAATTTGTACGTTTCTAATCATAGCTAGTAAAATAAGCAGAGCATATGAAACTAATGTTGATGGTGTTTGGGATGGCAATGACGATTGGTTTTGGACCAGAGGAGCACGATGTACCTCTTGCCAACTACCAGTTTGATGTGTTTAGAGAAGTCATTACCCTAGAAGCGCAATTTGATAAGAAAGATATGGAGTCGGCAGTATTAAAAGAGGGACAAAAGCAGGTGACTAAAGAGGAATTACTGTCCTACTTTTGGTTTAATACAAGTTTCTTTATCAATAAAGTGGAAACCCAATTTCAGCTCTGTGATTTTCGAACAGACGAAGAGCATTATTATCTAAATGTCGAATTGCCAATAGATCCCACTCCGCTAAAGGAATTGAAAGTATTCACGACCTGCCTAGTCAAAGAGATTGCCGATCACTCTAATATTTTGTTTATAGACCAAGGCAAAGAAGAGACTCGAGGCTACCGCCTGCACAAGGGCAGAATTCATACGACTATTGAGTTTTAACCAGCATTATGCAATAGAAATTGTGTCCTAAAATAGATTTGAGAAAAGTTGAAAAAAAATCCTAAACCTGCTTTTCTTACTTAAAATTGAATATTGAATTACTTACGCTGTGCAGATTTAGGATAAAGTTAGCAGGGACAATAAGCTGAAATGAAAAGGGAAAAACACTTATTGTCACCTGCTGCTGGCTTACATTTATATTAACTTAGAATTTGAGGATTGATGAAGTCCTCTAAAAAAATAAGATTTCTTACAGTATTTAGTGTCTGTGTGGTAAAATAATGTAACTATAATATCTTGTTTTTATAAAAAAATATCCGTTTTTGTTGTAGATGTCACATTGTCAGCGACTTGTGTAGGGTTTGGTTTTGTATTGAGATTGCCTAAGGAGTTGAAGTGGTAACATTTTTCCTTCCAGAATTTTCTTTTTTCAATCAAAACACAGTAAACTTACCATACAAATTAAGAACTGATGAACATTCAGAGCACTATAAAGCTAAACAACAGAACACACATGCCAGCGTTTGGGTTAGGCGTTTACTTGATTAAAAACGGAAGTGAGTGTGTACACTCCTGCAATACTGCTATCCGAAATGGGTATCGATTGTTTGACACAGCTGCCCTTTACGAAAATGAAGAGGGTGTAGGCCAAAGTATCAATGAGTCCGGCCTAGAACGGGAGGAGTTGTTTGTAACTACTAAACTATGGAATACTGATCACGGATACGACAACACACTACGCGCTTTTGATAAAAGTATGAATCGCTTGGGATTGGATTATGTAGACTTATACCTAGTTCATTATCCAGTAGAAGGGAAACGCATGGATACTTGGAAAGCAATGGAAGTTATTGTAAAAGATGAGCGCTGTAAAGCCATTGGTGTGAGTAATTATATGTCGTCGCATTTACAGGAATTAATCGACGGGTGTACGGTGCTACCAAGCGTGAATCAAATTGAGATGCATCCCTACTGTTATGGAGGAGAACGGCTCAAAACTGTTGAACTGTGTAAGGCTAATCAAATTGCTATCCAGTGTTATTCGCCATTAGTGAGAGCAACGAAATTTGAAGATCCCAATCTGATGAAAGTCGCCCATAAATATAATAAATCCGGTGCTCAGTTACTTGTGAGATGGGCATTGCAACACGGATTTTCTGTGATTCCAAAGTCGAATAATCCAGAGCGGATTAAAGAGAACTGTGAAGTATTTGACTTTGCGATTAGTGGCTCAGACATGCAAGCATTGGATGCGTTATATGCTGATGAAATAGTTTGTTGGGATCCGACTAAGACACCATAGACATAGGATTATAATTGGGGAAGGTTATTGTAAAAATACTACCCTTACCCGGAGTCGACGCAATATCAATTTTACCAGAATAGCGTTTGATAATAGCAATGACGGTAGACAGGCCAATCCCGGTGCCTTCTCGTTTGTGATTCCCATCAAGACGCTCAAATAAATTAAAGATTTTCTCTTGATCGTTTTTTTTAATCCCGATACCATTGTCTGAAAATTCGAGGATTGTATATCTGTTTTCCTGAGTAGCAGTAATGGTAACAACTGGGGGAACGCCCTTGCGCTTGAATTTAAGGCTGTTAGACACAAGGTTTTGAAATATCTGAAGGAGTTCTGACCGATGACCAAAGATAATAGGTAAGTCCTCGTACACAATTTTTCCCTGAGTTTCTAGTAGCTGTACACGAAGGTTGTTAGTTACCTTTTCCATAATCTTGTTACAGTTTACTTGTTCGTAGGGATTGGCGGCATTGTTTTCTGCAAATCTGAGAACAGAATTGACGAAGGAGATCATCTCTTGACAAGAGGAACTGATAATCCCAAAAAACTCCTCACTGCGTTCTGATAAATTATCCTCAAGCTCTCTTTTGAGAAGCCCCGTAAAGCTATTGACTGTTCTGATAGGTTGTTTGAGGTCGTGAGACACAATATGCGCAAACTGTTTTAATTCGTAGTTGTGATTTTTGAGTTGCGCATTTCTTTCTTTTAGTAATGCTTGTTCCTTTTCTTTTTCATGGATTTCATAAAGAAACTGTATGCTTTTATTAGACTGAGCGATGATTTTATCGTTGATTTCTGTGTTTAGTTTTTGATAATATGTCAATTCACTTTTTAATTGGTTATGCTTTTTTAGTGCGATTAATGTTTCAATTTTGGATTTTGATAGTTGTAAGCGTAGCCTTTTATCTATGTTTAGAGGTCTCACAATTGCCAGCGCTTGATTAATGTATTTTTCTGCTTTGGAGAATTGTTTCTTCTTTATTGCAATTATTCCAAGATAATGGCAACAACCAGCATGATAAATTATTAACTTTTTTTCTTTAGAAAACGCGATTGTTTTTAATAAAATTGCTTCTGCTTTTTCAAGTTGGCCAGTTTTTAAATACAGCTGACCTAGGTTTTTCATCGTTGCACCATAAAGATCATCAGAAAGCTTATTATTCTCCAAATTTGTTAGGAATAATGGCAATGCTTTATTGTGTTGCCCAGATTCTAAATAACAGTGACCAAGGTTGTTCAATACCTTTGAAACTTCAACGTGATTATTGGATTCTCTTAAATATTCTAAAGACAATAAATTGTAGTAGATACGTTTATCAAGGTTGCCTAAATGCCCATAAATAATGGCCATATACCGCCAACACTTCGCCAGAAGCGCTGGATTGTTGCGTTCTTTTAAAAAGGCTTCTGCATTTAGATTCTTTGCTAAGGCTTCTTGGTAGGCTCCATTTTTCACAAGGATAATTGCGATATCAATTCTTACTTCTGCAAGCATTTCTAAATCTAATACTTCCAACGCAGCCTCCTCTTGTTTGGCAAGTAGGTGGTACGCCTGTAACAGGTGATTTTCGGCCGAATTTCTCTCTTTATTCATATGCATACAAAATCATTCGCGAATCTTATTTTGTTTACGAAGTATGCGACGATTTTGTTTTGATTTTTTAATCACTTTTTTATTAATAATATTACGTTTGGACCTTGCCTCACTCACTAACGAATCTTTACTTAGTGCCTGACCGAAAACATCAGTTTTTTAAGCAATGAAGGAGCGACCTGTTACTTCCGGGAGCCGGCCCAATTAAAAGCGAGAGGTCTTTACTTATTGAAAATCAATGATTTACGGCTTGCAAAACCATCTCACTTCTGCTCAGAGACTGGTATTTCTAATCATTTGGGTATCATTCAACTAGGCAACCATTGTGTACAGACGGATTCTTTTGGGAATTGGAGTATTAAGGATAGAAGTAACAGGTTCCTCGTCCTTTACTCATTAACTAATGTGATCTGATGCTTTCAGTTTCTACAAATAATTTAAAATTATTCAGCGATAAGCTAGAGAAATGGAATATTCCCAAAAATATTTGTCATAACAATTACTTATTAAATGATTGATAATCAACGATTATTGTCTTTTCGTTCAGACACTAAGTAAGATTTAAACATAGCACAACAATTTCATTTTAAAAATGAAATACTTGCATGCCATTTGTTATACACGACAATTTCTAAATAATAAGTGGAATTTCAGGCGATTTTATAGCTGGATTGCGGAACATGAAATCGGTCTTCATCGAATTTACGAAAGGTGTATCCCAATTCACTGTAATGTTCTAATACTTTAGGGAGTGTGAAGTGCAGCTTCTCTTTAGCCTTTATACTATCGTGGAATACAATAATAGAGCCAGGGGACGCATGTTCTAATACATTATTGAGGCATTCCTCATTTGTGATTTTAGGGTCGAAGTCACCACTCAATACATCCCACATGACTATTTGGTAGTGGCGCTGGAGAAACTGTGCTTGTCTGCGCTTTAACTTGCCGTAGGGCGGACGAAATAGAGTAGACTTTACCTTAGCAGCACATTTGCGGATGTTAACAAAATAGGTAGCATTGTCTTCTACCCACCCATTCAAATGATTGTAAGTATGATTGCCAACAGCATGTCCTTCTTCCTTGATTCGATGGTAGATTGCTTTGTTTTTTTCAACGTTTTCTCCAACACAAAAGAACGTGCCCTTTGCGTTGTAGGCATTTAGTTGTTCCAATACCCACGGCGTGACTTCAGGGATCGGACCATCGTCAAACGTCAAATACAGTACCTTCTCTGGTTCCTCTATCTTCCAGATAAAGTTGGGAAAAAAGTTTTGAATAAACTTAGGTGTTTTAACTAAATACATTCGATGGGGGTTATTGAGTACTTGTTAATTTAATGTTAAATCGATTCGCAAAAACTACTCCAAAGTTGCCCAAGGCGTCTGCTATTCGACTCATAAACAACGAGTTTTATTTTAATTATATTGATCGACAATGTTTACTCTTTTAATAACCAGTATTTTGTAGTTTACTACCGATTGGCCAATCCCAATTCTAAAGAGAATTTTTTTAACAATTTTATCAAGAATTTGAATACTTGGTCTGGTTTATGAATTATTCCTAATAATTCATATTTCTTTCGTAATTTGCTAACCAATATATTAAGTTATTAATCATTAAATTTCTACTATGAAAAATTTGTTATTCCTATTAGCAATTGTCTTTTTATTGCCCTCTTGTGGTACTACTGGCCCAAGTTCTGGAGGAACTGGTGGGGGCACTACTGGAGAAGTCAGTCAGGTAGACCCTTGTGAGAGAACGCCTCAAGATCCTACTAAAATTGAATGGATGAATGATATTATTACTAGGAGCAAAATTGAACAGGTTATCCGTTATGATCATCAAGAAAATATAGTCTATTTCTTTAAAATCTTAAAGTGTTGTGATTTCCAAAGCTTCCTTTACGATTGCAAAGGCAACAAAATTTGTACTGATGGTGGTTTCACAGGTGGCGATTGCCATGGTATGTTCAAGCAATTAGTTGGAGAGGTAATCATCTGGCAAGCACCAGGCACTAATGCTGCTGAATAAATAATTTGAATTCAAGTAGCCTGAAACTTTTAGGTAATATTTGAGAGTGTGAGATACAGAGTTGAAGAACCATACTTTACTTTGTATCTTGCACTTTTTAATTTGTCCAAATATGTACCAGGTTTTATGCAAAATCCCCATCTAGACCCTAGCGATGAGAATCTTTCCCATGAGGATCACCGCATGGAAAAAACATTGCGCCCTCAAGAGTTGACTGATTTCGCTGGACAGCCCAAATTAGTGGAGAATTTAGATATTTTCATAAAAGCTGCTAGGGGACGAAATGAAGCGCTGGATCATGTTTTACTTCACGGTCCTCCAGGGTTAGGAAAAACAACCCTTTCTCATATCATAGCAAATGAACTTGGTGCAGAAATGAAGATGACCTCTGGACCTGTGCTAGAAAAGCCAGGAGATCTTGCCGGACTCTTAACTAATCTCAATGAAGGTGATGTCTTGTTTATCGACGAAATTCATCGACTCAATAACGTTGTAGAAGAATATCTTTACTCCGCAATGGAGGATTATCGAATTGACATTCTAATTGATTCTGGTCCTAATGCACGAAGCATTCAGATCACACTCAACCCATTTACACTCGTAGGGGCGACAACACGGATGGGATTGCTTACGGCTCCAATGCGCTCTCGATTTGGAATCAATTGCCACTTGGATTATTATGATATCCCAACACTGATTCATATTGTAACACGTTCTGCCAAAATACTTGAGGTTGAAATCACGAAAGATGGTGCCAGAGAGATTGCACGGCGTAGCAGAGGAACACCTCGTATCGCCAATGCATTATTGCGTAGGATTCGCGACTTCGCGCAAGTAAAGGGTAATGGGAAAATAGATTTAAAGATTTCTAAGTTTGGCCTTGCTGCGCTCAATGTTGACGAAAGTGGCTTAGATGAGATGGACAACCGTATCCTCTCTGTAATTATTAATAAGTTTAAGGGTGGCCCTGTCGGAATTTCTACCATAGCAACTGCAGTAGGTGAGGAGTCTGGGACGATTGAAGAAGTACACGAACCATTTTTAATCCAGGAAGGTTATCTGCAGCGGACAGCCCGAGGTAGAGAAGCTACTGAAAAGTCTTATCGCCATCTGAATGTCGTGCCCCCTGCAGAGAATGGACGGTTGTTTTAAATTGATATTATTAATTTAAATGGTGTAAAACGATGGCTCATTTAATGTAAAAGCGATATCCAGGTTAGCCGCTAAAGTTCTGCAGTATCAACACTGTTTGGAATTTTCAATACGCTCAAAAAAATTAAGTTATTATTTTATAGCAAAAAAGTTGATAAGAACTTGTATTTTTGCCCGAACTCATCAAAAGGCTGTATTCTTGATACTAATAGCTTGATTTACATGCTTATTTTGATGTAATTTTTCACCCGATATAAAGAAAACGACATAATATGAAGTTTAGCACGTCTTCATCCGATCTGTTAAAGCAATTACAAGTAGTAGCTGGTGCTATTGGCTCTAATCCTGTATTGCCGATTTTGGAAGATTTTTTGTTTACAATAGACGGGAATAAACTGACTATTGCTGCAACTGATCTGGAAACCTCAATTATCACTTCGATTGACATTCAAGCTGATACCAATGGTAAGGTGGCGATCCCTGGCAAAATATTACTTGAAACCCTCAAGGCTTTACCAGATCAACCTATCACTATCGTTGTAGATGATCAAACTTTTGCTATTGAGATAACCTCTGCTTATGGTAAGTATAAATTGGCTGGAGAAAATGGTGCAGACTTCCCTCAAATTCCTGAGCCAGAATCTGTAGATTTTGTGAATGTGCCTTCCTCCATTTTATCAAATTCAATCGCTAAAACTCTATTCGCAACGAGTAATGACGAATTACGACCAGCGATGAGCGGTGTTTTCTTTCAAGTTGACTTCAATAAAATCACCTGTGTTGCTACCGATGCGCACAAATTGGTGAAGCATGTATACAAAAAAGCGAATAGTGAGGTTTCTACTACTTTCATTATTCCTAAAAAAGCACTTCAGTTGTTGAAAGGGGTATTGCCAAACGGTGGAGACGTCAAGCTTTCTTTCAATAAAGCAAATGCCTTCTTTAATTTTGAAGGCGTTCAACTGGTTTGCCGGTTAATTGACGCCAGATATCCGGATTATAACGCAGTGATTCCAACTGAAAATCCTAATGTCGTTACCGTAAATAAATCTGACTTTCAGAGTTCTCTAAAGCGGATTGCAATTTATGCAAATAAGACCACCAATCAAGTGATTTTAAACATCACATCTGGCAGTCTGAATGTTTCTGCACAAGATCTTGATTTCTCCAACGAAGCGACTGAACAACTAGTTTGTGCTTACGAAGGAGATGCCTTGAGTATTGGTTTTAATGCTAAATTTCTTGTTGAAATGCTTGTCGCTATGGACTCTGATGAGGTGAAAATTGAACTTTCTACACCTACTAAAGCAGGTATCATTGTTCCTTCTGATGAAGATGACGAAATTGATATCCTGATGTTGATCATGCCTGTGATGCTTAACAACCAGTAGATAGAAGAATAATCTAGAAATATAAGCTCCGTAGGAGTGACTTCGTGTCGCACCTACGGAGCTTTTTTATAGGTCGCACCTAATGGAGCTTTGATAACATGAAATTACCCCAACGGGGTTACAAATCAGCCTAGGGTGAAACCCTAGGAAAACCGAAATCCCCAAGAACCATAGCCCTGCTGCCTAAGGATGAATAACTGTATTAGCTATACCGATCAATACTGCATCAGTAAAACGAAAAAAACCGAAGCAAGCGCTTCGGTTATTTATCACTTATAAATAGAAATATTTTAGTCGAGTTTAGTATCTAACTTTTCTTCGATGAGTTTTTCAAGACGAGCGACCTTAGCTTCTAAGGCTTCAATTTTTTCGTCTTTTTCAATGGCGTGTAAGAATAGTTCTTCGATTTTTTCTTGTTGCCACATAGATTGGTCATTCAAGTCAAGACCATTCGCTACGATAGTGGCTTCTGAAGGCACACCAGGAAGATGACCGTTTTCTTCGATGTATGCTTTAACCTCCTTAAGCGTCTTTAAGTCATAATCATCATAAAAAACATAATCAGGATATCCGGTAGCAGTTACTCTCATTCTTTTGGCAGAAATGATATTGGTTACGGCTAAGTCAGCTCCAGTGATAGCTAGTTGATTATTTGCAGTCAGGATGATTCTGGCATCGTTATCAATTGCACCATCGTTTGAGAAATCGATAAAGGGAGTACCTGAACCTCTTAACTCAATACTTGCACCTTGATCAGAAGAAAGCATAGCACCAGTTGCGCCCCAACTAATCTCTCCGTTAACATCCAACTCTGTGCTGGGGTTATTAGTTTTAATACCTACAAATCCGTTATTATATCTTACTGAAAAGGCATTGTTCCAAGTAATCGCACTTCCTGCAGCACCATAACCAGCGTATCTGAATTGATAGTTTCCATTGACGCCGTTGGCTGTTGTTGTTGCGATATATTCATCATAAGCAATACCTGCTACTGTTCGTTTCGGAGAGACAGTCCCCAAGGTGTTCCAGTATCTATGGTAATTACCTGCACCATCATTAGGTAGAATAATCATTTGCGTATTGCCGTTGATATCAACTTTTAATGATTCATGAAAGGACATTCCATTGACATGAAGCAAGTGGGTAGGGGTTGTTGTGCCAATTCCTACGAATTGCTGTGCAATAATCTGCTGTGTGCCAATGAAGAACAAAATGGTAATAAGGGTAAATAGTCGATTATTCATAGGAACTGATTTTTCTTATCTCTAAAATACGAAATAAGGACTAGAATACAAATCTGTTATGTAAAAGAAAGTTTATCCAGGATACAAGATAAATGAGTACTTTCCGCATTGTTTAGCTGGGGCTTCAAAATCTTTTTCAAATCGGTATCTTTTAAATAACAATTCTGCATCCTGTAATAGTTCGTCATCATAAATAGTGGTGCCTTGTTCCTGAACCTTAGCATAAGTCACCTTACCATCTTGATTGACACATATTTTGAGCGTGATTTTTCCATCTATTCTATTGAGTTGGCTAGCACTGGGGCGGTATATGACTTTACGGCCAAATGCTCCAAACTCGCCCTCTCCTTCGCCTTCTCCTGGTCCTTCAAAGTCACTATAGCCAGCTCCTCCAACGCCATCGGCTGGTTCTTTGCCTTCTCCGCCTAGCCCAGTCGAGCCTTCGCCAGTACTTCCTCCGTTTTCTTCTTCTCCTTTACCGGCGTCTGCTGTGGCGCCTGGCGTTGATCCTGTGCCTGTTTCTTCTTCTTCGGTTGGTTCACCATCGCCACCAATTTCAACTTCTTCCTCATCAACTTCTTCCTCCGGTAGTTCTTCCGCGGCTGGTTTCTTTGCTCGTTTCGCACTCTTTTTAAACTTGGGCATAGAGAGCGGAGACGCTTTCGGTGTCGTGAGTAACGGTTTAGAACTTGCTGTAGGCAATGGTGTCGGTGTTGGTACATTCGCCTTAGGGGCTGGTGCAGGTGGTGGAGACGCAGATGCCATTGGTGTTAATGGATTAGCGACTTTTGGTGCTTCCTGAGATAATTTTGAACGGGCGGACTCGAACTTCTTTACCTTTTCCTTGCTAAAATTGATTACGATTTGTTTACGTTGTTTTTTTCTTGCCAACTCACTGTCCAATACACTCATGGACATAAATGGAAACAATATTAATATAAACAGCAACAACAAATTGACTGTAGATAGTACCCTTGCGATAATTCTATTATTGCGTTCTCTTTTTACTCTGGAAAGCTTTGCCATATAACTGTATAGATTTATTGGAACATACAAATTAATAAAAATTGACCAATAATGCTTTGATGCCAGGAAAAAAAATGCGTTTGTTAGGTAATATTTAACGTTGCAAACCTAATTTACCGCGGATTAACGCGGATTATAAAAGATTTATTCACCACACGCAGCACTTCATATTTACCAGTAGAAGAAACTACCCTGTCATCTAATAACAGTAATCCCCATGACATCGTAGATAAAAATAAATCTGTGCTTAATCTGTGCTTATTCTTTTCTAATCAATCAGTTTACCGCTTTATGCGTCCCAAAGAAGCCTCTGGCAGCCAGCCCTGCTCACCATTGACTAATCGGATCTTATGCCATCCAGAGAGGTCTCCGAGCAACTGGACCTTGGTGCCTTCGTGCAGCGTTAAAACTTCAGCGCTTTCAGCATCAGGTGCACTGTGTAGTGGTCGTATCGGCTCTATAATGATCGCGTAACCAGAATCAAGTTCCTCCGACCAGCGTTGAAACGCAAGCGTAAGCAGCAATACCGAGAGCGTCAATCCGACCATCGCACCAAGAAAAGCGCGTTTTTTCTTGTTACGATCTGTGTATAAGAGCCAGCCAGCAACACCTGCAGCAAACAACCATAAGCCGAGTAATGCCAACACACCCCAGATGGTAGAAGAAAACATGCTGCGAAGTCCTTTCCACCAACGGGTCAGGAAAAATACTGGAAGCACAGCAATTTCGTCAGTGAGCTTTGCATTGGCGGTTTCTAGATTGAATTTTGCATCCTTGTTGCTAGGATTGTACAGTAACGCCATCTCGAAATTATATATTGCCTTGCCAGGTTGATTCACTTTGTAGTAAGCGTTGCCAAGGTTGTAATACAAAGCATCTGAGACAAGTCCTTTGGAGATAACTGCTTCGTATTTCGTAATGGCATCCTTGTATTTTTTACTAGAAAAGGCTTCATTAGCTTGTTGGAAAAGGGTGGCGCCATCCTGTGCATTGGCAACAGAAAAAACAATTATCAGTACAATAGTGGCTAGTATTCTCATGATTCGATCTCCTCTTTTCCTAGTTCTTGTTCGATGTCTGTAATCAATGAAGCGGCGTCTTTGTAAACGGCGTCCATCGACTCGGCATTGTCCATACCTGCAAATAGTGCCATTTCTGTGGTATTGATCAGGTTGACAAATCGGTTTACATTAGTGGAATTGACTTCAAGGCTCAACAGTTTCTCTTTAATGTTTTCCTTGGATAAGTCACTAACAGTGAGATTTAATTTGTCCGAAACATAGCCCCAAAGTCCTTGTGCGATTTCGTGATAAAACCCTTTGCTTTCTTTTTTATCCAGATAAGTTTTTGCTTGTGATAATTGCTTGAGTGCTTCTTGTTCGGCGCGCTGCCGTTTCAAGAGATCCACGTCAATATTGGAGGCTTTGATTTGTTCTTGTTTTTTGAAGAATACACCACCCAAAAATAGAAATGGGAGCAGCGATAACAGCCAAAATGGAATAGAAGCAAAAAATCCACGACTCGGCTTTTTGAGTTTGGTTTCCAGTTGAAGGAGTCGCATGTCTCGATTGGCGAGGTCTTCGTCTACTGGTTGCACGCCTTGGGTGGCCCGTTTGTTGCTACCCATACCAACATCTATTGAATAGCGATTACTAGTAACCGTGATATATCGTACCGAATCGGGATTGAAAAAACTAAAGGAGGGTGCGAAGCTATAATTTCCGGGCTTTCTAGGTAAAATAGTGTAATCAAATATCTTCGTTCCAGCAACCATTCCGCTTGCTTGGCTGACGGATTCCTTCATAGTTGGGTCATAAATTTCAAAGATGTCTTCTGGTAAATCAAGTTTAGGAGCAAGTACTTGTTTGATGTCTCCAGCACCAGTAATTTCAAGTCTTAAGGTAATGGCATCATCTGTGGTTACCGTTGTGTTGCCGATCTGACTTACCATTCTGTAGTTGCCGATAGCGCCGGTAAAATCATCTGGTTTGCCTGTCTCTGGCAATGGTTTTACATTTATTTTTACCACTTTGCTATTAACGCCTACATTTCGTCCTCTTCTTGTGCCTGGTATTTGAACAGTGGCAGCAATTCTCAAGGAAGGAATTTCCATGATTCCAGTACGTTGTGGGAAGAGCGCTGCACGGTGCAACACTTTCGTTTTGTAGGAAACATTGTCGATGACCTCACCGATGATATTGTTGTTGTAGCGTTGGATATCTTGTGCGTAAAACCCAGGGAAGTCAAGTTTATTTGTAGGGTTGTATCGACTGACACCCACTTGTGTAAACAGTTTATAATCAACGATGATCTGTTGTCCTAAGTAGGTGTTTACGGTGTCTAGCACGGCTTTAACGAATAGGCCTTTGCCTGAATCTAATAACTGGGTAACAGATTGCTGTTTTTTGTTGGTTGATGCCTTGACAACAGTTACATAAATCGGAGTAGTTTTCAGGGTGTTTTTCCCTACTTTAATCCTAGCAGCAGGTATTCTCAATCGCCCTGTTTTCTTGGGAGAAAGGATATACGTATAGGTCATGCTTTGTGTTGCTGCACCATTTATGATCGAAAAGGCACTACCATTGGACTTTCTAACTACATCAAAGTTTCTAAATTCTGGAGGTTTAAAACCAACCCCTTTTGCACCAGATAAGGTAAACTCGACAGTAACATCGGAACCAACAGTCGCCTGCTTGGAATCACAAGTGGCGACAAAGGTCGCTTTGCCTTGCGCCTGAAGGGGATTTCCTAGGGTAAAAACTAATAAACACGTTAGAATACTAACAATAATTCGCATAGGCTAGATAGTGATGGTGCTTCTCTTTTTCTTATTATTCTTCTTGCGCGTTGGTGGTTCCGTTCTAAAAAACGGACTATCGAATCTTGTTGCTGGTGGCGGTGGTGGTTTGATGTTGCCATCCTTAACCACTTCAATTTCGAGTTGTTCTGTTTCTAAAATATTCCCATCTACTATGACGGTAGCGGGTGAAATTACCAATGTTCCTTCCTTGATGGCTCTTAGTTTGTAAGAGTAGGCAGCCTGTTGGCTCATTTTTCCATTCACGTATTGAATGGAGGTAGATTGATTGGGGCCACCGACGATCTCAAACCCTTCAAAATCGGGTAACTTGAATTCGTTAAATTTGGCGCCTTCGATCTGAAATCTGATGTCTATGGTCTCATAAAGACTAACCTTGTCACCACCAACAACGGCTTTAAATTTTACTTCCTGTTGTGCTAATAAGCAGGTCGAAAGCAGGAAGCTTGCAAGAATGACTATTAGCTGTTTCATAAAAATCGGTTTTTGTTGATTACAAAGATAAGGAGTACTTGATATTCTTACCAGTCCTTGTCTGTTTTTTTACGATCGCCTTTCGGAGCACGCAATTTCTGTTGGACTTTTTGTTCTTCATTGTCCATGATTTCAAGGATTTTCAGTACTTCTTCCATGCTCATTTCTTTTTTTGTCATGAGGGTGGAGTCTAGTTGTCCTTCTTCTGGATTTTCAATTTGTTTATCCTTTCCTTCTTGCTCTTCATCTTTTTCTCCTTCCTTCTCTTCTTTATCTTTCTGTTGCTGATCTTGTTTCTCTTCACCTTGTTCTCCCTTATCCTTGCTCTCTTGTTCTTTCTGCTCCTGATCCTTTTGCTCTTGATCTTTTTGTTCCTGGTCTTTTTCCTCAGCGTCTTCTTTCTCTTCCCCTTCTTCGCCTTCCTCTCCTTTGTCGCAATCACTCTTTTCCTGTTGCTGTTGCTGTTCTTTCAGCTTTTGCATGGCATAAGCGAGATTATACTTAGTGTCCAGGTCTCCCGGATTAGTTTTAAGGGCTTCGATATAAGCTTTTACACTGTTTTCATAATCCTGTAGTTTGAGGTGGGAATTACCGAGATTGTGAAGTGCTTGTGCTCTTGTAAGGTCATCAGGGGCGTAGGCTGTAGCAGATTCAAAGTGTTTTACAGCTTCCTCGTATCGGCCTTGTTGGAAGATGGAATTTCCAAGATTAAACAAGCCTTTATAATTCGTTGATTCCAGCTCTAGTGCTCTTCTGTAGCTCTCTTCGGAATTGGTGTAGCTCTTTTCTTTATAAGCGTCATTACCGTCCCGAATAAACCCTAAATCCAGTTGGCCAAAGAGGTAACCGGAACAGCACAATAAGATTGATAGCATTAAATATTTCATACCTTTCGGTGAATTTTACGCACATGTTTCAAGACAAGACAAGCAGTTAAACACGAATTATGCAGGTTTATACTTTAAAAATATCTCTGGTCTTAAAAAAGTTAGATTTCCTATAATTTAACAAGAATTCAATAATTAACAGCAAAATACCAAATCCCAGAAAGTATTGGAAATTGCTTTGGTATTCACTAAATGATCGTTGTTCAAACTCTTGTTTTTCAATTCTTTCAATTCGTTTCTGTAATGATTCTATAACGTTTTCATTAGATGAAATATTATAGTACTTACCATTCGCTGCTGCAGACATTTCCCGAAGCATATTTTCGTTCAGTCGGGTTGTCACTATTCCTCCCTGATTGTTCGTTTTATACTGGGAATTCCCAAATTCATTCACAGGAATCGGGCCACCGTTTGCAGTTCCTACGCCTATAGTGAAAATTAGTACGCCATCTTCTGATGCTTTCTTGGCCATTCGCATCGCTTCTCCTTCATGGTTTTCACCATCTGTGATGATAATGAGTGCTTTGTGGTATTTGTTTTTCTTCTCGTAAGAATCCATTGATAATTGAATGGCATCACCGATTGCCGTTCCTTGGGTGCCAATCATTTTAGGACTAGCGCTTTTCACAAATAACTGTGCAGCCGCGTAATCAGTAGTGAGTGGCATCTGAAGATAAGCGTTGCCAGCAAACACGATAGTCCCAATTCGTTCCCCTTTTAACTCGTTGATCAGCTTTTGCATAAACTGTTTGGAGCGCTCCATCCTACTAGGCCTAGTGTCACGACACAACATGGAATCCGAAACGTCTAGTGCAATAAAGATATCAGCACTCTTCCGCTTGACCTTTTCCCGTTTCGATCCCCACTGTGGATTTGCATAAGCGATGCAAAGAAAACCAAAGGCAAATAACAGGATAAAGTACTTGAGAATATACTTGTATCGCGACAAATCAGGCATGAGTTGATCGATAATCAGCTTATCGCCTAATTTTTTCAAATCGCGCTTGCGCCATAGGTAGATCCCTGCAAACAGAAGTAGCAGTAAAGGCAAAATCGCCAAAAAATACAAGTGTTCAGGATGTTCGAATCTAAACATTAAAATATTGTTCTAAATATCGTATATCGTAATAACGTTTCCAGACCTATAAGGATTAATCCCAAGAGTACCCAGGGATAAAATTCTTCGCTGTAGCGTTTTATTGTTGTGACTTCAATTTCCGTTTTCTCCAATTTATCAATTTGATTGTAAATCGCCACCAGACTTTGCTGATTGGTTGCTCGGAAATATAGTGCATTCGTCATTTTTGCAATTTCTTTAAGCAGTTTTTCATCAATTCGTACTTGTGCCTGCCCGAAAACATATTCCCCGTTTCCTCTTCTGCCTACTGGCGCTAGCGCCCTACCAATCGTACCAACTCCAATGGTATACACTTTTACGCCCAATTCCTTAGCAATCTCAGCAGCAGTGAGCGGTTTTACGTATTCTCCTGCATTATTTTCACCATCAGTAAGCAGGATAACGATTTTACTGTCTGCTTCGCTTTCTTTAAGGCGGTTGACAGCACTAGCAAGTCCAAGGCCGATGGCAGTTCCGTCTTCCAGGATACCCACCTTCAAATCCGTCAAAAACCGATTAATAACAGCGTGATCGGTGGTGAGAGGGCATTGTGTGAAGGCTTCTCCCGCAAAAACTGTCAGCCCGATTCTGTCGTGTGGGCGTTTGGCGATGAAATCCATGGCTACTTTCTTACTCGCTTCAAGTCGATTAGGGTTGAAGTCTTTGGCCAACATACTACTACTGATGTCAGTAACTAGCATGATGTCGATCCCTTCCGCTTTTACTATTTCCTCTTTTAATGTTGCTTGAGGGCGCGCAAGAGCAACAATAAACAACCCAAGAGCGCCTAGTCTCAGTGCTGGCAATAAAATACTTCTAAGCAAGCCGCGCAAGGAGCTTCTGCCACCAAAAGCTTGTAGATTAGAAAATTGAAAGGAGGCATATCGTTTTTTATGGCGGTAATAATACCAGAATGCCAATAGCGGAATCAGGGCCAGCAAAAGCAGGAACCCAGGATTCGCAAAGGTGATATTATATAATGTTGGCCACTTCATTCGTTTTCTGTTAGTTGGTTTTCAACGGTTAAGTCAATTTCTTTTTTGGTTTTATGTACAAAATCCTTTGCCACTGTCAATGCTTCTTCATGTACATCAGGACCAGGTGTGTCTTTTGCGAACTTTACCAGATCGGCACGTTGCAAGATTTCCCGTAGTTTATTTTTATAACTATCGTCAAAGTCTTTGGTCTTTAGGGCTGCGATCGTTTCTTCAGTAGTGTACTCCAAAGCATTGACTCCAAATCTATTTTCCAGATATTCCCTTACAATGTGCGTAACTTGACTGTGATATTCCTTTATTTTTCCTTGCTGCCAGAGCTTTTCCTCCTTGAGTTTAAAGAGTTTGGTATTGGCGATTTCGTGAGCAGGAATAATGATTTCCGGTTGTTCCACTTGTACTTGGAGCTTGCTTGATCGGATGCGATAGAGGATAAAACCAAACAACAACGCGAACAAGAGTGCTACGAGGTAAGGCACAAACTCTGAAAACGTGTAAGGTACTTCCAAGATAGGCTTGATCTCAGCCACATAGTTGGTGTCGACCACCATTGTAGACACTACAATTTCCAAGGGTTTGGAGATGGCTGTTTCCTGAAGTTTACCATTAAAGTAGACGTTGAAGGTCAACGGCGGAATTTTGTAAAATCCGGAATCATATGCTGCTACTGTAATGGCTTGTTCTGTAACGACTGTAGGCAGTTTGCGGAGTGTATCTATTGATCCGATATCCAGCACATTAAGACCACCAAGTGTCTGTTGAGACAATTCAGGATAAACTACTGATTTATTCGGATTGTGATTGGCCTGTAACCTCACTTTTGTTTGGTCGCCAATCAGCATGCGCATAGTGTCGACACTAACAGTCGCTTGGGTGCGTTGCGCGTGCATTACATTCGCGATAAGCAAAATAAATCCTATGAATAAAAGCCGTTTCACTTGATGTTAATGTCGTTTTTTGAAAAATTTAATTAATGTCGTAACGTAAGATTCATTCGTTTCTAAACTAACTGTATCAATTCCGCTTTTATTGAAAGTTGTCTTAAAAAAGTTAAAGTTATCTTCAAAAAAGCTGTTATAGCGTTGTCGTTCTCGTTTGCTTGAGGTGTCAATCCAAAGTGCTTGGTTGGTTTCTGGGTCGTTAGCCCGAATCAATCCTACTTTGGGTAACTCTTTTTCTGCTTGATCAAAAATATGAATGCCGGTAATGTCATGTCGTTTTGCAGCAATACGCAATGGGTCTTCATAATTTTTTTCAGGAACAATAAAATCAGACAGGACAAAAGCAATACTTCTTTTCTTTGAAACATTATTGAAAAAACGTAGGGCTTCTGCTAGGTTAGTCCCTTGTTCCTCGGGTTTTAAATCAAGCAATTCCCGAATGATTCTAAGGATGTGTTTCTTTCCTTTTTTTGGTGGAATGTACAATTCAATCTTACTTGAGAAGAAAATTACGCCCACCTTATCATTGTTATTGATTGCTGAAAATGCCAATACTGCACAAATTTCAGTAATCAGTTCATTCTTCATTTGATTGACCGTCCCGAAGATGCTTGATTTACTGACGTCTACTAAGAGCATCACGGTCAGTTCTCGTTCTTCCTCAAATATCTTAATGAAGGGTTCATTGTACCTAGCGGTCACGTTCCAGTCAATATTCCGCACATCATCACCGTAGTGGTAATTACGCACTTCGCTAAATGACATTCCTCTTCCCTTGAAAGCACTGTGGTACTCTCCTGAGAAAATATGCTTGCTCAGACCCTTGGTTTTTATTTCAATTTTCCGAACCTTTTTGAGGAGTTCTTTTGCATCCATTTTTCGAGGTATTTGCTAGGGAACTGGAACTTCGTTAAGGATTTTTTCAATAATATCTTCTTGTGAAATGTTCTCCGCTTCTGCTTCGTAAGTCAGGCCGATTCTATGACGCAGGATATCTTTACAGACGCCTCTTACATCGGCAGGAATCACATATCCACGACGTTGAAGGAAAGCATATGCCTTTGACGCCATTGCAAGATTAATACTTGCCCGAGGTGAACCACCATAACTGATCATGTGTTTGAGGTCTGCCATGCCATATTCATCAGGATAACGTGTTGCAAACACAATATCGATGATGTATTTTTCGATTTTCTCATCCATGTAGACTTCACGCACCGTTTTTCTGGCTTTTAGAATGTCTTTAGGGTTAATGACGGCTCCGATTTTTTCGAAGGCGCCACCAATGATGTTTTGCCTCATAATCAAGCGTTCCTCTTCCTTATTAGGATAGGTAATGTTGACTTTTAACATAAAACGATCGACCTGTGCCTCTGGTAACGGATAGGTTCCTTCCTGTTCGATTGGGTTTTGAGTGGCCAATACCAGGAATGGCTCTTCAAGTTTGAAGGTGGTTTTCCCGATTGTCACTTGTCGTTCCTGCATGGCTTCAAGGAGCGCACTCTGTACTTTTGCGGGTGCTCTGTTGATCTCATCTGCGAGGATGAAATTTGCAAAAATCGGCCCTTTTCTTACGGTAAACTCATTTTTGTTAGGATTGTAAATCATCGTACCAATAATATCGGCAGGCAACAAATCTGGTGTAAACTGAATACGGCTAAATTGGGCATCCACTGCTGTAGACAAGGTTTTGATGGCAAGTGTTTTGGCAAGACCAGGAAGACCTTCCAATAATACATGACCACCAGCCAGGAGTCCGAGCATCAATCGTTCGATCATGTGATTTTGACCGATGATCACTTTGCCTGTTTCCTGATTTAGGGTTTCTACAAAAGCGCTTTCAATGAAAATTCGTTCATTTAATGCCTGAATATCTACTGAACTTTCCATACTACTCTATAATTTGATATTTAATTGGTCTTTAAATGCAGAATGATTAACAAGAATCAAGTAATTTCGACTCTTGGTCCGAATTTCGCTTATCTTTGAAAGCGAAGCTCGAAAATGGGTGCTAAATTAGCATTTATACCGCGCAAAACATGAAAATTTTAACATTTTTAACCATTTATTAAAACAAGCATGCGAATCAATTGTTTATTGCTGTTCTGCTTTACCAGTTTTTTCCTGATTTCAGGGGTATTATCGGCACAAACTGATGATAAAATTTATGAAGCTGTAAAATACATGCCCATCTTCCCAGGGTGTGAATATGGAGATCGTTCTATAAGTACAAGGACAACTTGCTCCATTAAAAAGATAGAAAAATTTCTAAAAAAGAATTTCGAGTATCCTGCAGCCGCCTTAGAAGAAAAGGTTGAAGGGGAAGTAGTAATTGGGTTTGTAGTTGAAAAGGATGGCCGAATCACCAATATTGAAATCGAAAAATCGTTGTGTGCGACTTGCGATAGTGAAATGCTTCGGTTGGTTCAGTTATTACCTGATTTCGTTCCTGGACGTCAAAAACATAAGCCACTTCGAGTAAAGACCATGATTACAATTCCGTTTGAGAGCCCCAATACTTCTGATCCGAAGGAAGTTTCTAAAGGAGATAAGAGTCAACCAAACAAAAAGGAATTGAGCACCAATTTAAAGCGCGATCTGGCTAGAGCGCGTATCAACCGTTTAAACAAAGGGGTTTTAGTGGTAAAACTCATGGAGCCTACACAGAAGTATAAAAAGCTGAAGCAATTAGTAGCCTCAGCCTCATCAGGAAATAAACGAGCTGCATTCAAGCAACAATTAGATGACTTGAAAGTTAAGACCGATAAGGAAAACAAGGCGCTAATGGCATTTTTCAGCAACAAAGAATATTACTCTTTCAGTGATGTTGTATTTATTTTTGATAAAGATGTGGTCAACAAACAACTGGGGTCGAGCAATCGGTTTTTAAATGCTGAGATGCAACCAGATCCGTCTATTTCTATTGCCGATCGCGAGTATTTTACTACTCAGGTAGGCTCAACACCAAGAGGGGAAGACGCTAGGACTGTATACAAGGCATTTGTGACCCGAGCACCTGAAGGCGGAATACTGTCTGCTCCTTTTCCTGCGTATATTTCATGGATCAACACAAAGCAGAAAAGCGGTACACGGTTTAAAATCAATGGAGTGCTAAATGCTGAGTTGGAAGTTTCGGATGCCGTCAAGAAATTTAATGAGGTCATGAAGTACTTTTATCAGAAGGCAAATGACTGGGACTAGGAGTGTGATTTTGTTGGTGAGTAATGATTCATGTCCCAGAAGTTGTTTTAAATTTTTTATAAAATTTATATAAGATCGACTATGAAAAAGTGTTTTGTACTTAATATTCTCCTGCTTACTTCATTTTGGGCTTTTTGCCAAACAAACTTTACTAAAGCTGGAATCGAAGAGATATTCGAAGGCTATAATCAAAAAGTAAAAGCGGGAAATGATATCGCAACTCTCGATTATATGCACCCCGCTTTCTTTAAAAATGAATCTAAAGAGGAGCGGATACAGGAAATGGAGGAAAGACACGAAACTGAGCTTGAAGTAATTATGGGAGGATTGGAAGTTACAGATATCAGCAAAGTATTAAAATATAAATAAGTTTATTACGCATTGCTTGATTATGAAACTGATGTGACAATGAATTATAAGTTCGAAGGCGAGAAAAGTAAGCTAGATTTTATGTATGCTATGATGTTAGAGCAGTTAGAGAAGAAGTTCGGAAGAAAAAAATGTTCAATTTATTGAGGAGGAAACAAGCTTTTTGATTACATCAATTAGTCAAATATATGCCATTGGGGACCCCAAAATTGGTTCTTGGAAAATTCTTGAAGTAGGAAAAAGTATGGAAGAATTTTTAGAGGTCATTCCAGAAAAGGTAAGGAAAAAATTGTCTAAAACGTAGTTTGATTGAGAAAGACTAATCCTACCACATCAGCTGACTTGTCTCACCCATTCAAAGAGGACGACAGCCAACGCATGGCTAACATTCATAGAAACAGTGTTGCCTGGCATTGGGATGTAGACGGTGCTACTGCACTGCTGTAGGAGGGACTCAGACAGCCCAGAGGCTTCGTTTCCAACAAAAAACACACAACCAGTCGGGAATTGGGTTTCGAAGAGACTAGTAGCAGTTGTAGCCGTTTCTATAGCAATTCGGTGGTAATCTTGTGGCAGGAGGCTGTCTAACTCATTGGGTTGGCAAATGCTCCAATCGATATTGTCATAACTTGTTTGCGCGGTTTTTTTTATTTTATTGTGTCGAACTGGTTGCCCAGAATCAATAAACACAACTTTTTCGCAGCCGGCATTACTCGCTACTCGGAGAATCATTCCCATATTCTCTGGTGTTTTGATTCTGTCAGCGACTATTATCGGTTTTGCTTTTTTATGAATCCTATGATACAATCGATCCTTAAAAAATTCATTAGCTTTAATTACTTTTTTGAAAGACACTTTATTAATGGTTAATGTACAATGATTAATGATTAATTCTGACGCAATGATTATTAATGTTTAATGATTAATTATGACGCAATGAATTAATAGAACAATGTAATATAATGAAACACGTCTTCGCGTAATTAATTAACCATTAATCATTAATTTTAGTATTAAGCAAAAAAAAACTGTACAATGTACAGTTTATGTGATTTGGCCGGGGTTCGAACCCGGGACCCTCTGATTAAAAGTCAGATGCTCTACCGACTGAGCTACCAAATCAAGCCTTCTTATTAAAGCGTTGCAAATATACAAAGCTAAATAGTTATTTCCCTAATTTTTTAAGAATTTTTTATTTCATTTTTGAAGATTACAGTTAAAACAGTCTTATTTAAAAAAAAGTTCAAAAAAAAAGTACTCTGATGCAGCGTTTTTAAAACAAATAGAGTTTAATCAATAATAATCGCATGATACTGAAATTATGAAAACGACACATTACGTCATATTTTTATTGTTACTCACTGTTTTTAGTTGCAGAAAAGACAGTGAATCAGAGACAACAACTATAACCGAAGTACCGGGGCCTGTGATTGTTGGCTACCAACCTGATGTAGAAAAAGTTAATGCTGCAGTGGAAGGATTCGTTCAAGATCACTTGGGCGCACCTTTAACTAATGCTGAAGTAACATTTGGTAATAGTACGATATTGACAGATGACTTGGGCTATTTTAAGCAACCTTCAACTTTACTAAATAAATTTGGTGAAATGGTAACGGTTGAACATCCTGGATTTTTTAAAACCATTTATCGGTTTTATCCAAGCGAGAATTCAAATAATTGGTTGAAATTTAAATTAGTAGAGAAAGTATACAATCAAGTTAGTGGCTTTTCTGGAGGCACTATCACAATTCCGGGAGGAGGATTCCTTAATATTCCACCAAAAGGATTAATGACGCTTGCTGATACCTTACATTTAGGACCTGCGGATGTTGCTGTAAGTTATATCGATGTAAATCAGCCAGGAGAATTGTATCGAGGTGCAGGTAATCACTTTGGAGTTAGTCAGACGTTGGATAACATGGTTGTTAATTCTTACGGTAGTTTGGCAATTGAGGTGCTGACTGCTAATGGAGAGCCGCTTAAAGTGGTAGAAAATGACAGCCTAAAACCGATTGTGGAGTTGCCTATTAGTCCTTTGGTTATAAGTGGACCATCAACAGCCACCCTCTGGAACTTTCATGAAACATATGGTGCTTGGGTAGAAGGAAGTGCTGCAGACAAAGTGGGGAATAACTACAGGATTCGTTTAGACTACTTTAATTATATCAATATAGGAATTGGCTATACCGCTGCATACTTTGAAGGGCAGTTTGTTGACCTTAATAATTCTCCATATACACATTCCTTTTCCAGTATCCGTGTTGATGACCTTTCATTAGGGTATGATGTAGTGGATGAGCTAGGCTTTTTTAGTGGTTTTTACCCAGAAGGAAGACCTTATGATCTATCACTATACGATTTGTGTACGCAATTATCAAGTAGTCAAATGCCATCAAGCAGTGGTGTTTTAAATGTCGGATCGATGATCTTGCCAGTAGCACAAACTAAAATAGTTGCTAATGTTACTTGTAATGGAACACCTGTCAATGACTACGTTTTAAACCTAAGTACAGTTGCAAACAATTATTATTACGCTACATTTTCTAATGACACCTTGACTTTGCCTGTTTGTTTGAATGCTCAAAGCTCACAAATTATGATTACTGATCCTGTAACCCTTTTATCTAAAACGTTTCTTATTAATCCAGATACATTAAATAATATAGGAAATGTAGAATTGTGCAATACAGGACCAACTGATTATATACAATTTACTTATGTGCTGACTCCCTTTTTTAACCAAAGTCCGGCTGTTATTTCACAACCTGGCTTTACAAGTATTGATCTAAATTCTGGATATCTAGAGTTTTATAGTGATGCGGTTGGTATTTATAATGGTAATAATGCTTTTTTGTATGATACCCCTAATTTTTACCTAACAGGATCTTTAGATACCCTACTGGTTACAACTTATACAAATACCTCTTTAATTGGAACGTTTAAAGGAACAGTATATGATACCGTTTCCACGAACTTTATACCAATTGACGGAGATTTCAATATAGAACTATAACACACAACTGAAGAAACTAAACAATTACCTTGACTGAGAAACAATTGATACGAGATTGCCAGAATGGCGTTAAGTCGAGTCAGTACGAACTGGTTAAGCGATACTCAGCTATGCTGATGTCGGTAAGCCGGAGGTATGTCAGAGACGAACCCGCCGCTCAGGATGTCTTACAGGAAAGCCTGATCAAGATTTTCGGAAATATAGATAAGTATAAGCCAATTGGTTCTTTTGAAGGATGGATGCGAACGATTACTACAAGATGTGCGCTCACCTGGTTACGTAAAAATTCAAAATTGATGAACTCAATTGAAGATGAACACGTGAAAGAAGAAGGCCATGTACCTGATATTTATTTGAAACTTGATGCTGATGATATTTTAGAAATTATTGAAGAATTGCCAGAAGGATATCGTACCGTGTTTAACTTATACGTCATAGAAGGCTACAGCCATCGTGAAGTAAGTAAAATGCTGAAGATATCCGAAGGCGCTTCTAGATCACAGTTAACCAGAGCTAAAAAAGTACTTAAAGAGAAATTGAGTACCTCTTATTTTCAACGAAAATACAATACAGCATGACTTGGCGAAAGTTTAGCAACAAAATAAAGAAAGATATGCATGTGCATCAGTCTCCAGTGGACATTGATGCGATATGGGCCAATATTGAGCCTGAAGTAGACCGCATTAACGATGAGAAGAAAAAGAAACGCAAATTTTTATTCTTCTGGTGGCTTTTTGGGCTTACTATCATTGGATTCCTTGCAGGGCTCCTAATGACGCTCAATAATGATAATAATATTGCAGAATCAAACAAAACAGTTGATTCGATACACAGTTCCACATCACATAATGCAAGTGTAAATACTAATAAAGTCAACGCGGATGTTGAGTCTAAAGTGATTGATATTAATACAGCAACTAATAATTCGACTGCTACGATTGAAGCGGCAACAAATATTGCCGAGACCAACAGTAACAAGACATCACTAATTAGTACACCACCTAATACAACAAACAGTAATACAGTAAACAGTAACACAGCAAAACAGACAACACCAAAGTCAACAACTGCCAGCACATCGCAATCAGTAATCAGCACGACTGTTAAGGAATGGTCTGCTGTAAGCAACACAACTGGTAGTCAAATACAAAATACTAGTGCTCAACAGACATTGCCTTCACAAGGACAGGCGATTAATGTCCAGTCACAGCAAATGAATAGTATAACAACTTCAAGGGGACAATCAGTCATAACACCTTCAAAGGAACAGACGACCATTATACCAATACAGCAACAACCAACTACTTTACAGACTACAGGTCAACCTGTTACGTCTGGGCAGCCAAATGCAATAAAAGAAAAAGTATTAGAGCAACCAGCAGAAATTCAACCATTGCCGGCAATGCCTATGGAATTGATTATTCCACCATTCAAGCCTATTCTATTGACGGACTCCATAGTACAATTTGTTGGGAGCGGACAGCAAGACAAAAATACGGATCAAGGCAAGAAGATGGAGTTCTTTGTTACGCTGAATGGTGGATTGGGGTATGCCTTCAAACAACTAAAATTTCCAGGAGATAGTACTGGAGGAGTATTAGACATGAGGTCAGCAACAGAAACCATGCTGGAGACCTCGTCTCAAGGGATTGATATCGGAATGATGTTGAAGAATGGACTGGAGCTATCTACTGGTTTTTCTCGTACACAGGTTACAGAACGATTTGATTTTAATGATTCTGTAACGGTGAATATTCCAGTGGCGATTCTTGATACGCTTTTTATTCCATTGCTGGGAGATACTGTCCAAAGATTTTCTAACGGCTACTTGGTACAAAAGACGATTTACGAAAAACGCATTTTCAATAAGTATCAGTATTATGATATTCCGATTTCAGTGGGCTATCAAAAAAGAGTACACCCTGATTGGAGAATAGGAGCAAGCGCTGGTGTAGTGATCAACCTGGCACTAAAAACTAAAGGGACGATCATGACAGACATTGGTCAGTTCGCAGATATTGCAACAGGTCAAGCGGATTACTACAAGTCAAAAATTGGATTGAATTATATGGGAGCACTGTCTATCAGTAGACGATTGGCTGGAAACACATGGCTGACACTGACTCCTAATGTCCGATATTCTCCTGGCAGAATTTCTACGACCAATTATACCGTAATTCACAATCAGCCATTCCTTGTGGGTGGCAAAATAGGGCTGCAGTTTCGCTTCTAATGAAGTGACCCACAGCTTACTCAAATGAAAGATTAGTAGTAAATTTGATATTAACAGGTATTGTAGCCCGGAATTCAAAGGAGTTTCGGGTTACATGTTTTAACCAGGATTAGACCTTTTATCATTGAGCTATTCGTTCTGATTATGCGTACATTTGTCAATACTTGTTAAGCGGGTATTTTTGCCTTTGGTAAAGTCTTGATTGATTACAAAAAAGAGTTATAACATAAAATATTACTTACAAGTTCAGATAGTGCAATCAAATATAAATGTAATAAAAATGCTGAATTTTAAATATAGATTAATATCGGCTGAGGTGCTATTTTTCTTATTGTAATTAGGCTCAACAATTCCTTCATTTAGTAACTTTTGCAACCTTCCTGAAGCATTCGAGGATACAAGCTTTAACTTGATAAAAAGTAGCCCCTACAATAAGGATAGCTTTTGGATTATTTGCTATAGTACTAACAATAAGTTAAACAAGACTATCGTTAAAATAAAAAAGGCCGCAGATTTTGCGACCCTTGATAAATTTGAAAGCAATCTAAACAATTGTTCTAGATAGTTTTCCTTTGTTTAATTCCCACTCTCAGAGATACTGTTATGAATCACCAAGTTTTTAATAACAGGACTCATGGTGTTTACAGAGTTGTTGATTTTAGGAAATACGATGGCAATGTTTTCGGTTGAACCTGGTGTTGTAGTTGCAGATGTAACACCTGTTGTAAAATAAAACTGTTCTCCTGGATTTAAACTCACATTGGTATAATTGGATTCTCCAGTTAAGAACAACGAGGAACTTCCAGTGAACCCATTGGAAGTTTCAATCTCAATTCCTAAGTCACCATTAAACTCTTCATCCCCAGTATTTACGAAGGTTCCAGAGATAGTAAAATAAGAATTAGCTACTGTAGAATCTGGGAAAACCAGATTAACGATTTCTATTTGAGACGAACTTTGAGCATCTACCTCTAAAGTTCCAAATTGAATCAAAAATAGAGTCAGGATAAATATGATAAAGTGAGGCATAACAATTAGATTACGGAGTTAAGAAATTTTACTAGACGTAAAGAAACAAAAAAAAAAAGTTTCAAAATTAAAAAAATAAACACGATATTACGCTTTCAATTGTGACAAAAAATGAGAAAGCTGGAGAGCGTCATCCTAAGTTTAACAAAACAGGAGGTTCGAAATTTTAAAATATATGCAAATCGGATTAAGACAAATAATCGTCAAAAAAAGATATTGACGCTCTTCGATGCCTACAAGAGTGAGAAGTATAAATCAGATGAAGTCTTACTAGAAACGGAATTCCCTAAATTAAAGAAAAACGCTTTCTATCGCCTGAGAAACCGACTACTAGATGAAATAGATCAAAGCCTTTTAATGCTGTATAATGATATGGATGACAAAATTATAGTCATGCGTAGTATCATTATGGCCAAAATTTCTAATCATAAAAATGATTACAAATCGGCGTATTTTCTACTACTGGAAGCTGAAAAAAAAGCCTACAAAAGTGAGTTTTTCGATTTGTTAAACGTCATTTATAATGAGATAATCTCCCTTAGCGCCTACTCTGCGGAAATCGACCCAAGAATTTATATCAAGAAAATTGGTGACGTGGAACGAGAATATGCGACACTCAAAGAATTGAACCGATTCATCGCTGAAATCGCTTACGAGTTAAGGTCTAAGAACTATGAAGGGGACTCAGACACCATACAGACACTTAGGAATATAAATGATCGACTTAGTACCTCCGTGGTTGTCAATAACTCGTTCCAAGCCAAACTGAAAGTCTATAGTTGTATCCGTGATATTCTGTATCAGGAGAAAAAAATTACTCAGTTAAAAGAATACCTGATTACTACGTATAATAATTTTGAGACCAATAACCTTTGGACAAAAAATTACCATGTAGAAAAGATCATTTTGATCATCTGGACCAACAATATTGCCTTGAAGGCAAAGGACTTTTCCACTGCTCGTTCTTACGTTGAAAAGCTTTGGGTGGAACTGAATAAGTACAATAAACTTTACTTCGAAAAATACAAGTGGTTTTATTACCAAAGTTTGTTTATTGATAGTTATCTCTCAGACAAAATCGATGAAGGCATTCAGATATTAGAAGACTGTCGATTGGCTTATCTGCAAGAAGAAAAGGAGTTAGTATTTAAGGATGTTCCAATTCAAACCATTATTATTTTTCAGTTGAATCTTACCGTTGCTTACTTTTCCAAAAAAGAATTTGATAAAGCGCTAGATCAAATTAAGGTGTTTTTCTATAACGATGTGTACAAAAAACTAAACCCACAGTTGAAGCTATTTATCTTTATCGTTGACATTATTGTGTATTTCGAACGTGGCGATGAAGAATATGTGTTATTCAGAATTAAAGAGGTCAAGCGAAGCCTAAGGAATATCCTTTCTAAAGATACTTACAATCGAGAGAAGGAATTCTTGTTCCTCCTTGGAAAACTGATCACAGTTACCAATCCTACCAAAAGCAAAACGTTGGTAGAACGCATTGAAAAGTTTATCAAAGAATCTCCAGAATTTGAGCCTGGAGCAAAAGAATACATTGACTATAGAGTCTTCCTTGAAGCCAAAATCAACAACGAATCATACTATGAAGCCATTAAGCGGTACGTAGGAAGCTAAAACCCTTGCTAGTTACTACTTGAACGCATTCAGACCTGTGACGTCCATTCCCGTAATTAATAAGTGGATATCGTGCGTGCCTTCGTAAGTCAAAACCGTCTCCAAATTCATCATGTGGCGCATAATTGGATATTCGTTGGTAATACCCATGCCTCCATGTATCTGTCGGGCTTCTCTAGCGACTTCTAGCGCCATCAGTACATTGTTACGCTTGGCCATTGAGATTTGTGCAGGAGTAGCCTTGCCTTCATTCGCAAGCGTCCCCAATCTCCATGCAAGCAACTGCGCCTTAGTGATTTCAGTAATCATCTCCGCCAATTTCTTCTGCGTCAACTGGAATTGGCCAATCGGCTTGCCAAATTGCGTCCGCTCCTGCGAATACCGCAGCGCAGAGTCGTAACAGTCCATAGCCGCACCGATCGCCCCCCAGGCAATGCCGTAACGCGCTTTAGAGAGACAAGACAACGGCCCCTTCAACCCTTGTACATTAGGCAGTACATTCGCTTTAGGTACTCTGACATCCTCAAACACTAATTCGCCAGTACAAGAGGCTCTTAGCGACCACTTGCCATGAATTTCCGGAGCTGACAATCCTTCCATCCCTTTTTCAAGGATAACACCCAGGATTTTTCCCTCCTCATTTTTTGCCCAAACCACACAGACATCAGCAATAGGGGAGTTAGTGATCCACATCTTAGCACCGTTAAGGATGTAGGCATCACCATCGTCTTTGAGATTGGAAATCATGCTACCAGGATCTGACCCACTATTCGGCTCTGTCAATCCGAAGCAGCCGATATGTTCACCAGACGCTAGTTTAGGCAGATATTTCATCCGCTGCTCCTCTGACCCAAATTTGTAGATAGGATACATCACTAAAGATCCTTGCACAGAGGCCGCTGATCGGACACCAGAATCTCCACGCTCCAATTCTTGCATCATGATACCGTAGGAGATTTCGTCCATTCCACCACCGCCATATTTTGCAGGAATACTAGGGCCGAAAGCACCAATTTCTCCCAAACCGTTAACAAGGTGTCGAGGATAAAATGACTTGTTCGCACAATCTTCAATGATAGGCGACACTTCTTTTTTGACCCAATCACGGGTCGCATCACGAACTAATAAGTGTTCCGTTTCAAGCAGATCATCTATATTGTAATAGTCATGCCCCTGAAAACGATCTTGTTTTGCAGATCTTTCGATAGTATCAGTATTCTGTCCGTTGGTATTCATGGTATATTTTTTTATAAAAGTACAATAAATTTGAAGACCTATATATTCAAATTCACGTTAAATTTCATTTCTTTGTACAGTATAACGTAATTTGCATAAATAAGGTTTACACATAATAAAACAACATGGGACTTATTGCTGTAGAGGGAATGCACTTTTTTGCTTATCATGGCTTTTACAAGGAAGAGCAGAAACTGGGTAACAATTACATTGTAGACGTTTACCTCACTACGGATCTAAAAACTGCCGCTGCTTCTGATAACCTGCAGGACACCATCAACTATGAAAAGGTGTATGAAGTATCGGGTAAGGTGATGTCAAAGAAGACAAAATTACTAGAAACCCTTGCAGAATCAATCGCAATGGAGTTGTCGCAACAGTTTAAGACCATTCAGCATATCAAAGTGCGCATCAGTAAACTCAATCCTCCAATGGGTGGCAAAATCGATCGTACTTATATCGAAATTGACTACGATTACCGCAAAAACTGTAGCAAATGTGGGGCACCGATGAACTGTTACCTCAATACGGATTGCTGGTGTATGGGGCAGGCGGTTGATCCAGCGCAACTGAAGGCGCTAAAAGAGAAATACGCCGATTGTGTTTGTGCCAATTGCTTGAATGCTTAGGTATAACTTACGTGTTATGCACAATTAGTGGTAATCTTTTTTCCTATTTCCTCAAGGATTTTCGAATGTGTTTTTCTTGCTTTTTCTTTTGCTAAGGTTCCTCCTAAAATGATCATTTCTGTTGTTTTAAATCGTTTTCCAAGACGATCATTTAGCATCACATTGCGCATGCTTTCTGCAATTCCAATAGTCTTTAATTCTCCATTTGTATATCCTGCGGTGCATAATACCAAACCGTATGGTACTGTTTTCATTCTGTGAATATTTGGTGCTGCCTCCTCATATCCATAAGCATATCCAACAGAAAGCACTCTGTCAAACCACCCTTTCAATTTGGCTGGACAATCACTCCACCACACCGGATACAAGAAGATCACACAATCTGCTGCTTCAATTTTTTGATGTTCTGCCTTCACATCTTCCGGTATTGGCAGCTCTAAATTCGCAAATCCTTCCCGATTGTATTCTTCTTCACTCATATCTGTCTGGAAATTCATAGCGTACAAGTCTGAAATTTCGTAGGAGATGCCTTCTTTTTCAAGACTAGCCACTACCTTACCCAATATTTCATAGGTATAGGAACGCTTACTCGGATGGCAATAAACAATTAACACGTTCATGTATCACTTTGTTTTATCTCCCTATTTAAGTGATTTTTTACAATTAATCAATTTTGTACTACAGATTTATTTTGGGGCCTCCGCCTGCTTATTTCATGCGCAGCCGTCGCGCCCTTCCATGCTCGCAAGTCTGCTCGGTACTCCGCTGCGCTTCGCACTGCTGTTATCACAGCCCATTCCAGGCCGCTAGTCCTATGGTTGACGAAAAAGTGTGAATAGAAGTCTACCTTCAGCTCACAGATTCCCATGCTTTAACTGGAAAGAATGGCACTGAAAGTGTTTTGAAAACACTGAAGGTGCGCTTCGTACACTGAAGGTGTACAATTTGTCAGCCCAGGGTCGCGTAGCAAAACCCTGGGATAAATACGCCACACAAAAAACCGTAGCGCTGAAGGTGCTACCAAAATGTATTCGATAGAAGAACAAAACGAGACCTAATTTATAAAGTGCTACCAAGTACTTTCAGGAAAACCTTAGTTTCAATAAACCATCAAAAAAAATGGGTAAAAGACATGTGTGCCTTTTACCCTGTATTTTATTGGAGTGAGTTACTTTCTAGTTATTTGGAGCACCATCATTGATCCAGCACAAGATTTGATCTTGCTTAGCATCACTCAAGGCGCCACTAGGAGGCATAGTTTCATCATCAATGACTTCACGCTTTAAATCTCCCGAAGCAGCTGCTGCAGCAATACCTGCATGAGTAGTAAAATCACCGATAGTAGCTCCAGAACCATGGCAAGTGGCAGATGCACAGCTTGTCGTAATAATAGGAGCAATCGTGGCAGAATAAGTTACAGCATCACAAGGATCTGCATCTGGTTCATCTTTTTTACAAGCTGAAAAGAGAATTACTATAGAAAGCGCTAAAAATGCGAATATTTTGTACATAATTGAGGATTGATAAGTTTACATTACTTTGACAAAAATATCAAAAACCAAGCCATCCGCACAGAATTATAATTTATGTACTCAAATCTATTCAAAAATATATTTCAATACACCACGATTAATTGACAATATTGACCTCTGGGTGGATGGAAATGCCAAATTTATCCAATACGGATGCCTTAATGTCCATAGCAAGATTCCAGACTTCCTGGCCTGTTGCACCACCATAGTTAACAAGTACTAATGATTGTTTGCTGTGTGCCCCAGTATTGCCTACTCGCTTGCCCTTCCAGCCACATTGCTCAATCAGCCAACCCGCCGGCACTTTAATCTGGTTGTTAGGTAATTCATAAAAAACAATATCCGGAAATTGCTGTTTCAAGGCATTGAACTGTTGGACCGGAATCTCAGGATTTTTAAAAAAGCTACCAGAGTTGCCCAATTCCGCAGGGTCAGGTAATTTTGATTGACGAATCTCAATGATCGCTTTACTGACATCTTGGATCGTAGGATGGACAACGCCTTCCAGTGTTTTTTGTATCGCCCCATAACTCATCCTCAACCTATGTTTTTTCGTCAATCGCAAGGTCACAGAAGTAATAAACACCTTGCCTTTTAGCCGTCGCTTGAATACACTATCCCGATAACCGAACTGGCAATCAGAAAGGTGAAACACACGGCTGCGACCTGATTTGAGATAAACGGCTTCCAATGACACAAAAACATGTTGCAACTCCACCCCGTACGCGCCAATGTTTTGAATGGGTGCTGCCCCGATAGTGCCTGGAATCAATGATAGGTTTTCAATACCGCCCAATCCATGATCTAATGCCCAAAGGACGGATTGGTGCCAGTCTTCTCCTCCACCAAACTGCACAATAGCTTCCTCCTTGTTTTCTTTAAGAATGTTAATACCTCGAATCTCGTTTTTCAGCACGAGCCCCGACACATCTCCAGTCAATAAGATATTACTACCACCTCCTAGGATAAAAGTGGGTTGTTCCTGCTTCAGCAGTTGCTTTAATTCCTTAACACTAGTGACTGCTTTAAATCGTTGGGCGTGTGCTTGAATCCCAAAAGTATTGTGAGGTTGGAGAGAAACATTTTCCTGCATGATTACATGTAAAGGTGGTTAAACAGCAGAATCGCTCCAAACAGGGTGATAAGGGCAATCAATACTGTAGCCATTCGAATCGAATATCGGATATTGTGGACAAAGATCTCAATGTCACTTCGGTGTTCAGGGTGCTGTTCAAGGATTTCGGCTTCTAGCCGGTTGCGGTCAAACAAATGCGCTGCTTTCAGATCCATGTTGAGGTTCTCCCGTCTCATTTTCTGATAGACTTTAAGTACTTTCATCCTGAAGTAGATATTGACAAACAACATCCCAACAAACGCCAAAATCACCAATATGAGTAAGGTTTGAACCATGGATTATACCTTTGTATGCAAAGATAATCAAAAGTTGGGGATGCACAAGGGAATGAATTAGATACCCTTATGAAAAGGTAGGATTTTGACTTTGACCGATTAAACCTAACAGGAACCAATTATAAACTACATTTCGGAATCTTCTAGCGGCTTTCAATCATCCGTACCACTCTATTTGGTATCCAAACATCTAGCGAAATCCGTTAAAAATCAAAGTAAACAAAATGGAAATCTAATGTCTGGAAAAGAAAAGGAACGCTTTCGTAAAGAGATAGAAGAAATTTTGAATAACAATGAGTTAACAGAAGAACAAAGAAGAATTGCGATTAGTGTACTCACCTCAAAATATAACAAAAGTGCTTTCATAAATATTGTAGAAGAGCCAGAACAGAATTTGTTTCCTGATTCCCAACAAAAAATGCTTTACAAGTTACTAGAGTTTAACAACATGTGTGTTGGAAATAAACTATTGATTACAAGCCACAGTCCTTACATGATTAATTACCTGTCATTGGCGGTAAAGGCAAATCAGTTATACAATGACATTGATAATAAGGATTATCTGAATGAAATTAACTCAATTGTCCCGAAAGAATCTACCATTAGCTCCAATGACTTGGGTATTTATCAGTTTCACGAAAAAAACGGTTCTGTCAAAGAATTACAGTTATTCGATGGTATTCCATCTGATGCGAATTTTTTAAATGAAGAACTGGATCAAACGAATGAATTATTTGGTCAATTGCTTGAAATTCAACAAAAATCATGAGTATTGAGGCGTTGAAAAATGGGAACTGCAATACTAGATCGAATGCTAAAAAATTTGGTCTTTGTGATGATCCATTACCTGGAAACACACCAGCATACATTGATGAAGAGCATGGAGAAAACTGGGTTGCAGTTGTAAATAACGAACTACGATATGAAGTAGTTTTTACCGCACTCGATCATTGTGTTGCGTCAAAAACATCTGATAATAGTGATGCAAAAAGGTGTGATGGCGTTTTAACCTATGAGAATACAGTCATTTTTGTAGAGCTAAAGGATCGAGAACCTAGGAGTAACAAATGGGTCATTAGAGGCGAAATACAACTTAGAAGTAGTATAGTCCAAATGGAAAAACTAGATCTATTAGATGATTTTAAAATAAAAAAAGCCTATATCGCTAACAGGCAACATCCACAATTTAAGTCAAGTCAAAAGAATCGAATGAATAAATTCATATCCGAAACTGGATGCGTATTAAGGATAGAAAATCGGATAATGCTCTAACGATTATTCCATGAAACAAACCACACTACTCGCCAATCGATTTCGAGAAGTCATTCTAAATGGGAAATGGATCGCCAATACCAATCTCCTGGAAGTGTTATCAGACTTAACCTGGCAGGAAGCCACTGCACAAATCGGATCACTAAACACAATCGCACTGTTGACGTTTCATATGGATTATTACATTCAGGGTGTGCTCCAAGTCCTAGAAGGTGGATCACTAGACATTCGTGATCAATACAGTTTCGACATGCCACCAATCACATCACAAACGGCCTGGGAGCAACTCATTTTACAGATTACTGATCACTCAGAACGGTTTGCAGCGGGTGTCGAAGAACTGGACGACAGTATACTGTTTACGCCTTTTGTAGACGAAAAGTACGGTACTTGGTACAGAAACTTGGAAGGAATGATAGAACACTGTTATTATCACTTTGGACAGGTGGTGTTAATTAAGAAGATGATTGGAGACTTTAGCTGAACGCTTCTAAAGAAGATTGAGAACAAACAACAATTGAGCAAGTAATCTATAGAAGTTGTATCTTGATCTAAAGAAAGAAAAATAGCATGATAGTAAGTAGACAAGGAAACAATCTTATCATAAAACTTCCGAACAATATCGACGCAAAAATATTGCAGCGATTTTTTGACTACATCAATTGAAGCTGATAGTTATTTAATAGAGCATATGTTAACCAAACCAACAATAACCGCCTTCTTACCAACTTTGAAACCAGAACAGTCCAAACTTTTCTACAGGGACACTTTAGGACTAAAATTGACGTCTGAAGATGATTTCGCATTAGAATTTGAAGGAAACGGTGTATTATTAAGAATTACAATCGTTGAAAAATTTAATCCTCACCCATTTACAGTGTTAGGCTTTAAGATTGAAAACATTGCGTTTCAAGTAAAATCTCTAAATAAAAAAGGAGTAATATTTGAAAGGTACAATGTTATGAAACAGAATGATTTGGGTATTTGGACTGCTCCTAGTAACGCTCAAATTGCATGGTTTAAGGATCCTGATGGAAACCTACTTTCATTAACTGAATATCCAATATGAAAGTCGAACTAATCAGCAATGAGATAAATAGAAACGTATCTGTAATTATTTAAAGAAAAAACTAGCATCAACAGCTAATTCAATCAAAAGGAGTAATTCCCAAATAAAACAGTTTTAGAAAAAACATTATTAAAGAAATTTCTTTTAATTTTGCAGAATAAGACTAATGAAAATGAGTAAAGAATTAGAAATACTGCAAAAAGAACTTTGGAAAACGTATCAGTTGATCAAAAAAATTAATGCAATTGCAGAAACTAGGGCGTTGGAAGATACCGAAAAAGAAAAGCTAAAGTTTTTAATTACTCAAATGAAGTCTATTCAACAGGAAATAAAAGAGGAAAAAGAAGACAAGTAAAATGATGATGGTCGATGCATCAGCCATAGCTTTTGGTTAATTGGCAAATTAGCTGTTGGTATCAAAGCCCTCCAAAAGCCAATCTCCAAAACCCAACCCCAAAAAAGAAAAGCGGCAACACTAAATCAGTGCCACCACTTCCCATAAAAATAAGTTTAACCCGTATTATGAATAATTTGGGTTGTAAGTCTCCTAGTCGAAATACACCAAAATCTCAGAATCGGAGTTATTAGTAAACACGCAATCGCCACCACTCAGCGGTACCACCGACGCGGTAATCGTAGTCTGTCCATCAGTAGCTTGTGGATCATAAGAACCATTAAAACCGAACCCAGTTCTATTGCCAGCACCTAATACGCCACTGTATTCAAAATTATGCACCAGACCATTGTTCCCAGTATAGTTCCAACTCGGATTGTCCACTATCACTAGCGCTACAAAGGTTAAGGTGGGATCCCAGGTAAAAGTAAATCGAGGATCAGACGGCACTCTTACTTTGACTACAGTACCATCAGTGGCATACTGATTCAGCTCTGTGACCTCAATGGCTACAGAAACATTAGACACCCCTGAGATATTACCAGGGAGAATCGAGATAATCGGAGTCAAATCAGGACAGGTCAACGGACATCCAGATTGATCCGCAGTAACGGGCAAGGTGATACTACCATCTTCGTAATCACAAGGATCTTCAGGATCAGTACTGTCTACACATTCAGTGATATTCGTGACCCCATCTTCATCACAATCCTCATTAGCAAGCGGATGATTCGGATTGCCAGCAACGGTAACACATATCGTAGTAGGACCATCAATCACCGATTGGCAGTCATCCGCAGGATCGCTAGGGTCTTCGCCAGTAGAACATTCGGAAATATTGTTGACACCACCACCATCACAATCCAGCATCGCCATTGGATGATTGGGATTACCCGCAATGAGAATACAGATATTAGTGCCAACATCAAAAGCCGCCTGACAATCGTCTAGCGGATTTGACGGATCTTCACCATTCACACATTCTGTATAGTTGTCAATACCACCATTATCACAATCAAGCGCTGCCATAGGATGATTCTGATTACTACCAATCAGCAAACAGATATTGGTATTGTCATCCAAGGCGGACTGACAATCATCTGCGGGATTGCTAGGGTCTTCCCCAGTAGTACATTCGATATAGTTGCTCACACCACCGCCATCACAATCGAGTGCCGCCATAGGGTGATTCTGATTGCCTGCGATGATAGTGCAGATGTTAGTACCAGCGTCAAATGCCGCTTGACAGTCGTCTAAAGGATTTGAAGGGTCTTCTCCATTGATACATTCAGTATAATTGTCCACACCACCGTTATCACAATCGAGAGCTGCCATGGGGTGTGTCTGATTGCCACCAATCAATGTGCAGAGATTTAGATTGTTATCAAAGGCTGATTGACAGTCATCAGCTGGGTTAGATGGATCTTCTCCTGAGATACACTCCTGAATGTTGCTCACACCACCACCATCACAATCTAGTTGTGCCATAGGGTGGGTAGCGCTTCCTGCCATGATAGTACAAATATTAATGCCAGCATCGAATGCCGCTTGACAGTCATCAGAAGGCTCATTAGGGTTTTCACCATTAAGGCATTCTATGTAATTGCTCACGCCACCACCATCACAGTCTTCATTGGAAAGCGGGTGATTAGGATCTAGTTGTCCGTTAACATTCACAATCACGGTGCAAATATTGGTACCACTACCGATCAACGAATTACAATCCGCACAACCTGCACAAGTAATGGTGCCAGAGAGTACCGTAGGAAGCGCACACCCAACAGGTGCATTGGCTAAGCCTAAAACAGTGGGCGAGTTAGAAAAGTCATAGTTTATGGATTGTCCGTTCGCAGTACATTGACTAGTCGCTGTGATCGAAGAACAAGCAAATCCAAGTGGTGTTTGCAATTGCGCTTGTGGCGTACCACATCCAGAGCCGTCATCCGTTTCTACAAGTGTTAACGCTGCCGGATACAATGTCACTTCATACCGTTGAATCGCACAAGAGTTGGGACCTTGGTAGTATTCACCAAAAGAACCATCACCAGCAGAGTCATAATCTCTGTCCCATGGTACTACAAAGTAAGTCAATGTAAGTGGTGCACAACCATTAAAGGTAAGCGTGATTCCTCCTGTACGTGTAGTTTGACAAATAGAAGTGCCCCAAGGTTGTCCTAAGGCACCGTCCCAGGCCAAATCAGTATTGATATTACTCAATGGGAAACTGTCGATATAGGTATTACCCATCATTGGGTCATATCCTGCAGGTGCCATAGAAGGAATTCCTCCTGGCGCATACAGAAAGAAATTGAGATCAGTGTCTGTGCGTTGTCCAGCCTTACATCCTGGGTCTTGTGTCCAAGAAGATCCCTGTCCACTACAAATCGGGTCGGTAGTAAAGGAATAGGCTTGATCGCAAACGGACCCAACTTCTGAGATAGTCATACAGTGCTCGTATAATAAATCACCAGCTTCTACAGCACATGGGACTCCAGTAGTGCCTACTTCCCAAGTAGCGGCGCCCCAGTCTGTGGTGTGACATACGCGGTAAGTATTCCCAATGGTCAATCCTCTAACACTTGCTGCAGTGTTATTGAGTGCTTGATTGGTTTGTCTGACTACGACTCCTCCTACACCATTCACATTGCTACAGTTGTTGTCGTAGACAGCTACAGTGGTTGTACCAACACAATTCGGAAGGACGAATCCTACCACACCCATAAAGGTTGGGAAGTTGGCGCCTGGCAGTGTCGCTGTCCATTGACTGCAATGTGTATAAGATTGGCCGCCATCAACTGGCAATCCGCCTGTAAATGTTGTCAAGTCACCATACACGTTACATCCTACGAGGGAATTGTTGCCACTCCAACCCGTAGACGCATTGGCTCTTGCGGTTACAAACAACGGACCACCAGGACTGTTAGCATAGTTGGCTGAGCTCTGATTAGTGTAGCACGAGTAATTGCCACAAGTGTTGGTTGGTACGGCAGCACACGTGGTCGCACAGGTCACTAGTGGGTTTAAGTTACTATTATTTTGATTGCCAGGATCTGGTCGTTGATATTGGACGATCTCATTAGTGACTAGTGGTTGTTGTTTGCTGACTTGGTTTGGTGTTAGGATCGTTTTTGCTTGGATCTGCATACTGGGTTTGTTTTTGCCCAAACATTCCTTCAATTGCAGTTCAATAGTATTTTTATCTTGAGCCTGCAGTGCAACAAAAGACATAAAAGATAAAAGAATAAAAAGCTTTTTCATGTGGTAAGTTTTTGGTTGATAATAAACAATTTAGGTATGGGTAACATCTCCAGATTAGATTTTTGGTAGCAGGTACTACCAGAAATTTGGTCTTTCCATAGGCTAGATATATTTTGGTTTTAATAGATTCTTTTAACATAAATATAACGATTTTTATATTTATTCCCTCTCTATACGCGTGTTTTTAGTTTATTTTGCGATTTTTTTGGTAAATTCAAGCCACTTAAATTGCAATTTTGAAAAAGGAGGAACACGTACCAGCACCAGATACCATTAGACTCAACAAATTCGTAGCAAACGCTGGCATTTGTGCTAGGAGAAAAGCTGATGTCTTTATTGCCAATGGCCATGTCACTGTAAATGACACGGTTGTAAAAGAAATGGGCTATCGGGTCAAACCGAATGACGTGGTCAAATTTGATGGTACCGAAATCAATGTAACAACTACTTTTGTTTATTTTTTGATGAATAAACCTAAAAACACCATTACCACTGCTCATGATGATCGTGGTAGAAAAACGGTCATGGATCTCCTTCAAAATGCTACTACAGACCGTATTTATCCAGTTGGGCGCTTGGATAGGGAAACTACTGGTCTACTCTTACTGACCAATGACGGACAACTGGCAAAGAAGTTATCTCACCCTAGTCACAACGTCAAAAAAGTCTACCAAGTGGAATTGGACAAACCCCTAGCCAAACGACATTTCGACGCTATCAAAAGCGGTATCACCCTTGAGGATGGTCCAGTACCTGTCGACGCTATTCACTACCTCAGTGACAGCCATATCATCGGTGTCGAAATTCACATCGGTCGCAACAGAATTGTCCGGCGTATCTTCGAACACTTCGACTACAAAGTGATGAAACTAGATCGGGTGTACTATGGCGGATTGACTAAGAAAGACTTGCCTCGAGGGCGGTATCGCCCGTTGAAGGAGAAGGAGGTGATTATGTTAAAGCACTTTACTTAGCGCTTTCCTCAAAAATAGTGTCTTTATTGAAATTAAGGTGCTATTTATCTCTTAACTCATCAAATTATCTGTTAAGATTACTGCTCCCAATATCGGCCGCGATATACCTTGGTTAATGCTAAATATTTGACCTATACTAGCTCAAGCGGCCAATCCTTAAACACAAACCTAGTAAAATTACAAGCATAGCGCGCCTGATAGAAGCGGGTCGAAGCATGGATAAAGACAAGTGATGCAGGGAATAGCGACGGCTGATCCCGAAAACTTTCGGGAGAAGACTAGCAATGACCATGCAGCACCTGACTTTTAGACGTGCGGAGTACGAGCGGATAGCAGGTTGGAGCGCCCAAAAGAAAACCTTGTTAATGAGTTAAACAGCATAAAAAAATGAGTTATTCCGTAAGAGAACGCGGCATACCTTTTACGGTCATAAGCATCTGTAAATTCCTGTTTGTTGGATAGGAGCCACTGTTCGGGAAATTAGTCCAAGTTGCACCTCCGTTTTCAGATCTTTGTATATGGGTGTTCAGCGGAATATTCTGCATGTTTTGATTGAATGCTCCACCGTAAGAGTTCCCCATATTGTTTAATCGAAAACCAGCGCCAGCGACTGCTGATGCCTCAATGTAATAGGTGTTTCCTTGGATTAAACTCACGTCATTGTCAAATGTGGCATAAGTCCAGGCAGAAGCCGCTACTTGCCAAGGACTTGTAGCCGATGCGACCGCAGCTTTGACATCCGCATCATGCTGAATCGATGCCGTAGCAAGCGTGTTTGACCCCAATTTTAACGCTATAGTCATTGGTTGCCCATTGGCATTGGCGGTATGTCCGTGTTGTACCCATATCCCGTCTACTGTAGTATTGTGAGTAGCAGTTAACACTTGTCTCGCATGTCGATTTCCTTCAATAAATTGTTTGCCAGTGCCGAAAACATCCCAAGCAGCAGCCATTAGTCCACTCCAATCTCCTGAGGAATATCGGACACCGTACCAACCATAAGTGTTTGGATCTCTAACCCAGGTACTTGCATTCATAGCGGAAGATCTCATGGTGTAATGTCCTGCATAGAATGGTCCTTCCTGACCTGCTACATTCGGACTCGCCGCATAATTAATTCCATTGAGAGAAAGTGCACCTGTGTTATCAGGCATGTTGTAGGCTTGATCAACAGGTAGGAGAACGTGAGACCCGGCTACTGGCGTTGTATTAAACATGGTGACGTGATAGAATACTCCAGCCGTTACATTGGCAGGGGAGGAAAGTACATGTGTGGGAAATGTGGCATTTGGGTGTTCCACAGGTATGAAGGGAACAGCAGTTTCTGCAAGAGGCGGATTTACCATATCTGGCGCACCATTTAAGTCATGTCGAATTTGGAAGATAATCGCACCGCCGTTTCCCGCAGAGTAAAAATTCCCGATATGATAAGCACATTTATTAGCTTTCTTATTTTCTGTAACATTATTGGAATTGAGAATTGGATTCCCTCTAGAGGCCCACTCATCTAGGCAGCTTTGATATCTTGGAGCAGCGGCTGAGCCATTATTTGCTCTTGTGTGAATCGTACTTCCAGTAAATATTCTGTTTTGAATGGTCACCGCATTGATTGCTCCCGTTTTTTCGGCTCGAAACCGTATGGTCTGATGTCTTCCATTTGCAGTATTGGCAGCGCCAAAAAATCCAGGATTAGCGGCACCTACAAATATTCCGGAGTAGGGGAGGTTTTCATCATAATCGGGGTCGGACTGTGCCACGCCCCAGTTTCCTGCGGGTGGTTCTGTAGGAGGTGTACTCCCGCTTAATGTGGTAAAAGCAATCGGGCAAGAGATATTCTCCCAAGTCATTGTTGGACAATCTGATGAGTTGTTCCCAACATCTTGAGAAGTTTGTATGACAACAAAATATTCTGTGGAATCTGCTAGACCAGATATGGTTTGAATGTGCTCATTTCCCAAGGTCCCAAATTGTGCCCTTGCTTCGCATATCCCATATTGTAATTGAGTCGAATCTGTTGCTGGATAATAACAAAGTCGTAAAGGTAAGTCTTGTGCAAGTTCCACCTGCAATTTAATGGAAGAAGAAGTAAGGTCCAATACAGTTGAAGTGACATACCTATTGTCATCTTGGCAAGCGACTTCCTTGGGAACGGTGGAAAAGATGCCATTGTTATAAAAATAGATAATTCTATCGGCTGCACTAATATCGCCATCTA
>ENA-ORXR01000354-ORXR01000354.1-marine-metagenome-genome-assembly--contig:-NODE-354-length-66701-cov-5.240964_pt1 | contig 66701 bp, 57 predicted proteins | sample MGYA00237866_ERZ511479 | MGnify/ENA metagenome assembly ERZ511479 | reverse complement strand
CAGCAATTCCTTCAAAACGACAGGTTGCCGAGTTTTTTAACACCCTGCTAATTAACAGCACCAACCAACCGCCCCAAGCCAGCCACATCCCGGCCCGATAAGGAAATTCTCCGTGAGTGTAGAACAAGTAGCTGATCGAAAGAGCGACCGTCAAATACTGCCAATGCCAGCCTGGTGAGCCCCCATCCGCTGATCGAACCGCGATCAGCGCCAACAGTGGTAGCGCATACCACGGATGAATCGTTGCGGTCGTGATCAATACCAGCCCATAGGTGATTGCCGCAGCTCTGGGAAATCCCCAGCCGCGTCGACACCCATAAGCGTAAAGAGGCGGCAGGATTCCGAGGAGGATACATTGGAGTAAAAGCGCGACGACCTTGCTACTATCACCGCCACCTCCTAGAACACCGCTCCGACCGAGAACAACGTCTCCGGCAGCGACAACCGCTTCATACAATCCCGCATTGAACTCAAAGGCTCCGGTATAGAGATCCATCGAATCCTTGAGATTTTCTGAAACGAACGGTGCCCAAAACGGCAGCCAAACCACGAAACTGGTCACCGCAATCATCCACCATCTCCCCCACCCGACGACGGCAAGAAGCCAGGGCAATAGCACCAGAGGGTGCAATTTGACCCAACCCGCCAAAACCAGAGCCATCACTGCCAACAGGCCTCGACCACGTCCGATCGCCCAACAGCAAACGACAATCAAACCAACTGCCGCCGCTTCGGAATGAGCCTGTCCCCACGATTCAACGACGACGGCCGGATGCCAGGCGTAGAGCAAAAGCGCTGGCGCTCGAACGCCTCGGATCCGCGACAGCAACCACAGCCCCGCCAACTCGCACAGCCCGAAAGCCAACTTAATCGTCCAAATCCCCCACCCTTCATGCAATCGCTCGCCGAGCGCCCCAATCGAGAAAATAATCTGGCTGGTTGCCGGATAGACGGTGAAATAGTCGGGCGAATTCAGCTCGGCCAGCGGAATGCGATCGCGCAATAACGCCATCAACGGGTTAGATGGATCGGACGGCTTCCGCTCGAAAGCATTGCCGCCTTCCAGAGTAACCAAGCCGTCCCAGAGATATCTCTGCACATCATCAGACAAGGTCGGCGGCATGGTGAATGCGAACCCGCGAAGCACCACAGCGACGATCAAAATGTGTCGCACACTCAGCGTTCCGGCCGTGGCTTGCCGAAACCCAATCACCGCTCCAACCGCCCACACCGCCCAGCCGATCGGAACCAGCGGGCGCAAAGCGTCGCCATAGCAGCCGACGATCGATAGAGCCACCCCGAGCGCGATCAGCGCGAAACCAATCGAAAGCCGACCCTTCACTCAACCACCGGATTGGCAGAAGCAAACGGCCGCCAAAAATCGCCGATCCGGTCAGTCAAATCCCCGTCGGCGACGACAATCCGATAGCTCGCTTCGACGACCTCATCCGCTGGGATCTCCCAATCGTGTTCCTGAGTGACTGCGAAGTTGAAAAACACAGCACCTTCATGAATATCGGGTGGCCATACCCGCAGCCGCTGCGGCGCATCGTGATTGTTGGGTGCAGAGAGAAAAGCAATGGAAGCAAGATCAGCCAGCGGGTCCAAAGTAGAGGTCGACTTGTCAGACAAAACGGGGCCTTGGTAAATCACCCAGTCAGCCCGAGACTCATGGCCATTTTTCCGGGTCTTACCAGCGGACGTCAGGCATTGGCTAGTCTTCGCTTTCCAATTCGCAGGCCCACGGTAGCCGAGGAAGCCCCCGTAGCGACAGGCTGGGAGGGTCAGCGCGTGTTGAGTGACATTCTCTTGTAAAATCGTGTAGCTGAAGACATAGGCATCGCCCTCGCGATGCACTTCGATCGTCAACAATTCCGCGAGAATCACCGTTGGCTGTTCAGTCTCAGGTAGATAGGCAACATGTTCCTGCTCGACCGTAAAACCAACGCTCTGCCTCTGCTGAAGAAGACTGCGTGTCGCAGCGTAGCGGACTCGCCCCTGAGCTTTCTTGAGGTTCCAGAAATCTATATCATGGCCGTTCCACTTTGCCTTGACCCAACCATTCCAAATACCGACATGGTGCAAATGATCATCCGGACGAATCGCCGTCAGGGTGCGTCCCCCCGGAGTCCGAATCGGATGAATGAAGGCGCCCCGACGAAAATTCGGATCGGCTCCTTTAGGCGCTGGCAACTCAGTTTTCTGGTAGGCTAAAACCAAATTCTCGCCGTCAGTGATGACAATCTGATCGTCAGTCTCAGAGACTTTGAGGTCACTGGCCCCAGCAGTTTGGATAATGCTAGCCGACAGCAGAATAGCCAGCCAGTGACGAGGTCGTAGAAACACAGGAGAAGCAAACATCTTCGCAAGATGGCCCAAACCGCAATCGATGGCGAGCGGCAGTTTCACTATTCGGCCAGGGCAGTGCTCCCTGCCGTCGGTTCTTCGCGATCCTCAGCAGGTGGCGGTGCCTCAACGGCGACCGGCGCGACAACAGCCAATACCGGACGGAACCCGTAAAGCACATCTCGGAACCCCGGATCGACAAGGTTTCGGCGGCCCGCGAGAAGCTCTTTCTTGCGATTGTTGTTGTAGGCCCCACCCCGGCAAACATGAAGCGGAACCGAGCCCTCGCCTCGCGGATACGGATCACTGACCCATTCCCAAACCCCACCCGAAGTTCCATAGAGCCCATTCTTGTTCGGTTTGAACGAGCCTGCAGGTGCCGTGAACGGGAAGTCGTCAGCATACTCGCCGTCGAAATTGTAGTTACCGGTTCCGGCTGGCGGCGGCCATTCGTTACCCCAAGGAAATAGCACGGGATAGGCGTCTTTGCGCTCCGCCATGGCATCGCGGGCGGTGATGGTTAGACCTGCCGGCTCAGCAATTCCCGCTGCCCGGCTCCACTCAACATCCGTGGGAAGCCGGTACTCAATATTGAGCGGTAACTGCCCCAGCTTTCGCTCACGCTCGGTCAGCCACGCGCAGAAATCGATGGCGTCTTGAAGCGTGACATTGACCGCAGGATGATCGCCGCCTTGCTCGAAAACAGCGCGGTGCAACGGATCGCGACCAGTGGCTTCGCAGAACGCATCCATGTCTCTGACCCGAACTTCCCACACAGACCAGAATTGATCACCGAGCGGCGCCAGCCGCATGCCCAGCGAATTCGGCGGAGTCGCTGCTCCCGGATTGCCGCCCCACCACGGAACGAGTTTCAGGTGAAGCTGATTGGTTCCGAACTCTAATAGTTCACCCTCATAGAGATGGTCGCGGTAGCCGAATTTTCGACAGATCAAAGGAGCTCCCAATCGAATCCCACGCGAAATTTCAAACGGCCGATTGGGCTTCGTGCTTCCCTCAAGGCGTCCTCCCAACCAGATTTCCGCTCCAGCTGGACTGGTGCGCAGAGCCACGTGAACTCGAGTTCGCTTGGTCGCCGTGAGAATATAGGGACTGCGTTCAGAGGGCGAACCACCAGCCGACGTGACATTGCCATCAGCCGCGAGCGCCAACCCACGCCAAGCATAGGTGTCCTGACGATCGAAAAATCCACTCTCGCGATCGAGTTCTTCAAGCCAACTCGCGAAGCCCTCGACCTCGCGTGTCGTGAGCATGGCGATCGGCAAATCGCCTTCTTCTTGAATCACGTCAGCGTCTTCTAAATCCGTTGACGAAAAACCCTCGATCTCTCGCAAAGAAACGATCGGAATCTCATCCAATTGCGGCAGATATCCTGCCCGCGCATAGTTGCCGAGTTCGTCCCGTGTGATCGGATTTCGGGCTACATGATAACTGCCGCGCGGGGGGAATTTAACCCCGAGAGAGTTCTCCCATTCCTCTTGAGCGCGAGGTGGCGAATAAAATCGGAGAGGCAACTCCCCGAGATCAGCGACCTTCCCCTCTTTGATGTCGAACTCTTTCGACATCCTGCGAAATCCACTCATCGAAAGCTCGATTTTATAGCTGCCCGGTCGCAAAGAACCATACTCCAATGGCGTCATACCTAGACGTTCACCGCTCAAACTGACGACTGCTCCTGGCGGGCGACTGCTGAGTTCAAAACCACCGGTCGCCGATTTCAGTTCCATCAAACCGAGATCCGTACTCGTTCCGGCCTTCAGATTTACCGTCCGGCTGGCTCCGTGATAATTGGCATGCTCTACCGTAACCGAGACCTCTCCCGGCGGGATTCCGCTCAAATGCACCAGACCACCGATCAGTTTGGTGTCACCAATCGTCACTGTCGCATCATCCGGCACAACCGTAAGAACCAGGTCTGCCGGCCTAGAGCTGAAAGATTTATACTCCCAAATACCAAAGATCCCGAGGGCTAATGTCACGACCCCGGCAGCGGCTAGCGCTACTCTTGGCCAGCGCTTTGGAGGCTCGCGAACGATGTCATCGAGGGCCTCAGCAAAGGCGCCACCGTCGGCATAGCGCTCTTCGGGGTTCGGATCGAGCGACCGATCAATGATTGGTAAAATCGTCTCCCAAAACTTTCGATCTTGTCGGTTGGCTTCGAGCCGACGTTCAAACCTCTCTGGCAAAAACGGATACTGATCGGGTGCGGCTCCGGTCACCATTTGGAACAAAACCTTGCCCAGAGCGAAGATGTCAGCGGTCGGCGAACCCGAGCCTTCTGGGGGCACATAGGCTAGTGAACCCATCCGCGAATGGTCGCCGCCTTCCTGAGTCACTAGGCCGACATCAGCCAGCAGTGGCTCGTCTCCCATGAACAGAATATTCGACGGCTTCACGTCGCGGTGAACTAGGCGATTGTCGTGAAGGTGATGAACTGCGCGCCCCAGTGCAGCAGCAATCTTCACCGCCCGCCTCGGACGAATCCGTCCTTTCCGCCGCAACTCCGAAGCCAGCGTTCTGGCTTCGTAATCGCTGGGCAAAACACCGGGATGCTCTTCGGTAATTTCTTCTCGGCAAGGCAGCCCACTGATGTCTTCTGCCAACCGCATCAGATAGAAATAAAATGGCCCGTGTTCACCTAAATCTCGTTTCTCGGCATAAAGAATATCGACCAAGCCCGGATGCTCCGACGCAAACTGCTCATAGGATTTCAAGCCGCGAAGCTCTCTCTCATAAGCTTCCTGATGGGGAAATCCGTCGCGGTGAATGACTTTCAATGCGCGAATCGAATCCGTTGCTTTAATCCGCACCACCCAAACACTCCCGTAACTGCCAGAACTAATCCACTTCAGGAATTCATACTGAGGCAATGCATCAATAGGAACCTGCGCCTTGTCCTGAGGCCCACCCATTTCACGCCCAGACAGGGCATCAATCTGGCTCTGCGTTCCCGTCCAAGTCCCATGAGAACCCGTTCTCGTCTCGTCGTCGCCATGGTCTCCAGCACGATCCAAGTCACGATCCCTGCGTCGCCAACCCAGGCGCTTCAACAAACGCCCAAAACCGAGCAACCCTTCGCGCGAATGCGGAGGCTCGGGATCATCGGATTCGGAAGCTGTCGGAACTGGTGGCATGAAAGAGAGAACTTACCTAGGCCGGTATCTGCGGAAGGATTAGGAAATTCGGAAAAATCGGTTAATATTTCTAAGAAGCGTCGAACACGGAATCTAGGTATGTCAGATCAGAAGAAACCAGACAGCCCAGAAAATATGACGACCGCGAACGCCGCCTACAATACTCCCTATAGCGCCATCGAACACCTTCATGATTTCGGCAACTCCGGGGCGTGGGAGCGTTTCGTACAACACTATAGCCCGCTAGTTGGCGAAATCGCCCGCAGAAAGGGCATTCGCGACCAAGATGACCGAGAACATATTCTCACGGACGTCTGCCTTAAACTCCAGCATCAGTTTCAACAACGCCGGGACGATGAAGAAAACGGAGGCGGCCCTGGAACCGGAGAAAAAGTCGGCTACTGGCTCAAAGAACGCGGAAAATTCCGAAACTGGCTCTGGCACTTGGCCGAGTTCAAATGCCTTGAATTCAACCGCAGCCGACGCCGCGAGTCCGACCGCCAGGGCAAACAGATTACTCTCGCCGAAAGCCCAGGTAGCGGCGAAGATGGACAACTCAGCGGCACCCAGCTCGCCGACCCCGTCGATCAGCTCGAGCGGCAACTCACCGCTGAGTTCGTTAAGGAACTGCTCAGGCAGCTATTCGACGGCGGCAAAGTGAAAGGTCGTGATGCCCGAATTTTTGTCGCCCGCACCATCGACGAGATTCCAGTCGAAGAAGTCGCGAAAACCCACAAGACCTCGACCAACAACGTCTACCAAGTCGTTCACAGCGTCCGCGCCGAACTTCGCCCCATGCTCGACGCCTATTTGGAAAAAGGAACGTCGCCCAACGAATAGTTACGTGGTCTAATCCATCCGACATAACTCCATGATCCCGAGGTGGTAGCAGGAGGGAGATTTGAACTCCCGACAAAAGGCTTATGAGTCCTCTGCTCTACCCCTGAGCTACCCTGCCATTCACCTCGACTGAGACAAATTTGTCTCGATCACGGGCCGCAAATGAAGCGCGAGCCCAGCCAACTTTCAACAAAAAAGTCGGCTATTCGATTGGTAATCCACAGATCGCTCTCCGGACGAAATCCAGGGCCCTCTGTGAAGCGAGCAATTTGAAATGCGTGCGCTCGTGAGGATAGTAATAACGCTGCACTTCAGTGCCTCCTGGATGAGCGATCGCCACGAAAACCGTTCCATTGGGCTTGTCCTCAGAACCTCCCGTCGGCCCCGCGATTCCCGTTAGAGCGACGGCATAAATCGTACCGCTTTCTCTGCGAGCACCTTCGGCCATCGCACAAGCAACAGGTTCACTCACGGCACCGTGGGAATCCAAATCGGACTGGGAAACACCGAGCAACCCCGTTTTGGCCGCATTCGCATAGGTGACGAAACCATGGGTAAAGACGTTCGAGGCTCCCGAAACGTCGGTGATCCGAGACGCCACCAGCCCACCCGTGCAGGATTCTGCAGTTGCCAAAGTCTCGTTCTTTTCGGACAGCAACCGCACGACGACTTCCTCCATCGACTCTCCAGTGGTCGAAATGAGTTGCTCAGGGAACCTTTCTCGGACGATCGCATCGGCCGCATCAAGTGCTGCTTCTGTTCCGAAACACCTCAAATTGATATCGACCTTCTTACCGAGACGATATCCAACTTCGGTCATGCCTTCGAGCAGATCGAGATCCTCACCGATGTCGTTGGCGATTCGACTTTCTCCAAGACCAAAAAACGTCCACGTCCGGCTATCCGGCTGATCACCTGCTCCTCCAGCCAACTCCAGAATTTTAGGCAGCACGAGCGACTCGAACATTGGATACAGTTCACGGGGAGGCCCCGGAAGGAGAAACAAATGAGGAAGACGAACACCATCCGAGTTTGCGGCATCAGAATCAGCTCCTGGCAAGTATAGCCCCGGGGCGGTTCCGTGCAGATTATCGAGAACAATCGCACCTTCTGGAACCATCGCCTGACGGGCGTTATTGTCAGTCATCACATGCCCTCGGCGCTCCATCATCTCCCGCAACTCACTCAGAATGGTCTGATCTAACCGCAGATCCGCGGCGTAGAGTTCTGCTGCGATTTCGCGAGTAATATCATCTGGGGTTGGACCTAACCCACCGGTCGCAATCACAATGTCCGCGCCATAGTCCGCAGAGTTTAATAATGCCTGGCGAATTGGATCCCCATCAGGCACAGCGACTTGACGGGCAATCGCCAATCCCACAGGGCGAAGTTTCCCACCGACATAGGACGCATGAGTGTTAATCACCTCTCCGAGAAGTAATTCAGTGCCAGTATTGATTAGTTCGATTCGCATTTGAGATCGCGGTTATTTTAGTCTGGTCAGGGGAACATCAATCAGACCTCTCTATGGCTTGATTAACACTTTCATAGTACTCGGACTGCCCGCGTAAAGTTTAGCGAACAACTCTGGCCCGTCTTCGAGAGACACCTCTGCTGAAATCAGTGGTGCGACATCGATGGCTCCGCTGGCCATTAGTTCAATGCACTCCGGATACTCTCCACGTGATGCACAACTTCCGTGAAGAGTTAGTTCTCTCGTCACTACGCTCTGAAGGGGAAAATCTACAATCGGTGCAAGATTTCCGATGAGTGTGACATCGCCGCCCTTGCGAACGGCTTCGATCGCAAGCTGAACAGTCGGAGTCGAGCCAACGACTTCGAAACTTGAGTCCAGACCTTCGCCGTTCGTTAGCTCACCGATCAGGGAAGCTGCGTCGACCTCGCTTGGATTACAGGTATGGGTCGCTCCAAAACTCGATGCTAGTTTTAACCGATCATCGGATAAATCGACGGCAACAATGGGCGAGCAACCATGATGCCGGAGAACCTGAACAACGAGTAAACCGATCATTCCCGCCCCTACCACTAGCACCGAATTGTCCTCACCCAAGGCGGATCGAGACACCGCATGAACAGCTACCGAAACAGGCTCGACCATCGCCGCATGCTCAAGCGGAAGTGCATCTGGCACCCGATGAAGGATCCGAGCCGGGATATTCACAAATTCGGCAAAAGCCCCATCGCGACGGTATTCATCGCAGGATACTCCTAAGACCATCCGATCTTCACAAAGGTTGATGTCCCCCTTAGCGCAGTAGTCGCAATCACCACAAAACACAGTCGAATCAAACGTTACTCGATCACTGATACGGTAGCCTTCAACCTGGTCCCCCACTCTTTCGATAACTCCCGCTGCTTCATGCCCCATGATAAGAGGCGGGATTCGGCGGCCACTAGATCCGTCGTAACCGTGAATATCAGACCCACAAATTCCGCAGGCGGCAATTCGTACTATAACCTCATCAGCAGCCATCTCTGGCTCTGGCACTTTAGTCACCTCAAGTTTTTTGTACGCAGTAAGAAGAAGGGCTTTCATGAGATCGATTTTGACGGAACTCCGGTGACTAACAACACTACTTCCCCTCGTCCGCCCACGTCGCCATCTGCGCGATGTTCTCGAGAATTTTCTTAGATTGCTCGGGATCTTTCTTTTCCATCGGAATCACGTAGGCCTTCATATCACTGTTGTACATCGATTCAGGTTCAGGGTATTTCCCCTGATCCTGTGTTTGTTCATCCCAATGACGGAGCATGTCGCGATGCGTCGCGACAGCAGATTCATAGAGGGGATTGAGTGCGAGATTAACAATCTCGAAGGGGTCTGCTTCTAGGTCGTAAAACTCTTCCGGCGATCTCGATTCAGACAACAGTAACGTCTGCTGCGTATCATTGAGTTTTCCTTCTGCCCCAAGCTCTCGTATCCGCTGAATGATCGGCTTCTTATCCTTATAGGCGCAGGGCTGAAGATGAGGACGCGCGGGATAGTAATTGCGGATGTATTTGAATCGCGCCGTTCTGACAGCTCGGATGCGATCGACTGTCTCGTCACATCGATCCCGAGCGACGACCAAGTAGTCTCTTGGACGATAAGACATTCCGAAGAGCTGAACCCCCTCCATCGATTCAGGAACACGCACGCCCACCCACCCGAGAGTCGTCGGAGCCATGTCAATTTGCTGCACCAAATCAGCATTCACTTTTCCGGCTTCGATTCCCGGCCCTCTGATGATAAACGGAATCCGTGCGCCTTCTTCGTAACAAAACTGTTTCCCCCGCGCATGACTAATCCCATGATCGGTCATGAAAATAATAAACGTGTTCTCATAGTCGCCATCATCCTTCAGCTTCTGGACGATTTGACCGACGCAGTGATCGACATATCTAGCGGAGTCTAGATAGTCAGCCCAATCTTGGAGAATCACTGGATCCCGCGGATAGTAAGGAGGCAGATTGACACGAGCAGGGCTCGTCTTTTCCCAGCCCTCCGGCCAATTGTTCGATTCGGCAACTTTACGGTATTTTCCACCACGAAGCTGAATCTGGGCAAAGAACGGCTGATCATCCGCGCGCTCATCCCACGTCGCTCCATCATACATATCTTCGGGCCAAACGAAATTGTAGTCGGTCTTGCCGATGCGCCCGAGCTTATTCGCCGATGTCGGCCAGACGCCATTCGATGTCCAGTAGCCGGCCCCCCGCACGAGCGCTGGCAGTGGCAGGATGTGTCCGGGAAGAAGAATTTTAATTGATCCACGACCGCTTCGATGATGATGAGCACCAATCGAGGTCTGATACATCCCTGTGATCATCGCGGAACGACTCGCTGAGCAGACTGGAGAGGTCACGAAAGCGCGGTCGTACTGAATTCCAGAAGTCGCCAGCGCATCGACATGAGGAGTTTCAATCGCGGTCTCGCCGTAGCAACCAAACGGCAACGACATGTCCTCAACCACAATCCACAAAACATTCGGTCGTGATGCGCCCGCTGCGGTCACGGCGAACCCTAGTCCGAAAAGGGTCGCGAGAAAGATCTTCAAATTCATCGCTGAAGTCTGGCCTCGCTTCGGGCACGTGCCAAGCGGGTATCGCAAGCAGTGAGGTGGAAAATAGCCGTCAGCCAAATTCCTTAACCGCGATGAATCTCAGTCTACGCCTCGATCGATAGATTGTATTTCTTCACTGTCGCCATGAAGTTGGCATCACCGATCACCGCATATTTGCGCAGGTAAGCGCGCCGAAGAACGGAAAGGTCAGAGCAGTTCTTAGCAACGCCCAGATAGTTACGCGTCAACGCCCCCAAGGGCTCTGCGTCAAGGTGGTAACCAACTGTAGGAAATGACAGGGCAAAGAGCTCCTTCTCTCGACTTGCTCGGTGCCCAAGTTTCGCCAAGAACGGTAGCTTCTCGGGGCTAGACGATCCTTTTGCGAATCCCAATGCCTTGATGGCCCAAGCCCGCGGAGATCCGACCTGATCGGTCAAACGATGAGCCAAGCTCGTCTGGGCATAAGTTTCCCACGTGACTTCTCTACCGAGACGCATCGACTCGATATCTAGATGCACACGCCCTAAAGTCACCCGCAATTCGGCCATCCACACCTTTAGATCTCGAGCTAGATACGCATCGTAATCTGGGCGAAACCGGAAGTCCGCAGCCTCATCGTAAAGCGCCCTCATCTCAGAGTCGATCATCGGAACAGCAGAATCATCCGCCATCCGCTGCTGACGCTCGGCGTAAGACCAGTGGTACTGGCCATGGAAAAACAGCAACGCGTCACCGTAGCCAATGAGTGCCTTCATTACATGTTTCACGACCAATTTACGCTCCACAGTGGAAAGCGCATCCTTCTCCAAAACTAGGTCATTGATTACCAGTAACGACCCCCGATTGACTAACAATCGAAGCATGTCCCATGGGTCGATCCGGTCTGCTTCAAAACGACTCAGTGACGGCAAGAAGTCCGCGTCTCCAAGCAGATGTTTGTGGCCGTAACGCATGTCATACCACATAATCAGGCAAGGTGAATTTCGAAGCTTCAACTCCGAAACCACACCGTGGTCGATACCGATTCCAAACTCCTCGACAAGCTTCTCGAATACCACACACATTCGATCCCGAAGATCGGCAAGATGCTCACGGCCTCCGCTTCGGGCCACCATCAAGAAATCCAGGTTGTTATGCGGCTCTTCCTGGCCGTCCACCGCGATCACACCTCCCTCCCCACGGCCGAAGCCACCCATCATAACAACGGCACGATACGTCGTGGGGTCAAAGGCCGCCTCGATCTCCTCAACCACTCGGTCAACCATTCTCGAGATCCGGGCTTCAACATCGGGGCCCCCACGCAGGCTTAAACGCCCGTAGGGTGCAAGTCCGCGAGATGGATCTTTGGTAACAGGTATACTCATTGACTCACAAGGATTCCGCCTTGGTATAAATCCGCTCAGCCGAATCAAAGGGCAGATCGCGCTCTGCTTCGATCTCTCGACCGGTTCGCTTGAAATTTTTTCTTAGTGCTCGCACATCGACACGGCTCGCGCAGACGATGGCAAAGAGTGATATATAGATCGAGGCGGCATTGACCTGCGTCGCAACGACTCGCTCTACAGTCGCATGCCAAACGACTAAGCCCCCAGTGATCGCGATTCCCAAATTGGTCCAACCGAACTCGTTCCGCCTCAGAACCCACCAATTGGTGATCCCCCAGAATGGCAACAGCACCATCCAAAGAACGAGAAAACTAGTCGCTGGTAGTCCCGTTTCAGGAAGATAGGTGAAATAGACCGACTCGACATTGGGAACGTTCGCAACGGGCCGCCGATATCTTTCGGGAACTCGGGCATGATAATAGTTGGCAAACACCGATGAATATTTCGGCCAAGGAGCAGACGCAACGAGAGCGAAATTCCCAATTCCGACACCGGTCCATTGATGATCTCTGTAGATTACCTTCGCAGTCTCATTGAGCACCCAGCGAAGGTCGGTGACTGTCGACAATTTGTCGCGTTCAGCCTCGTAGCTGAATCGGTCCATGATCGTATCAGAAGACATCCAGATCACCACTGCTCCGCACGCGCCCGCCGCTAGAAGCATGTAACTGCGTGTGCGGTCCGGCTTGAGAAAAATCAGGCAAAGAATGGCACTACTCGCCATTCCAACAATTCCACAAAAGTAGGCAGCTCGGGAAATCGTAAGAATACACCCAATCACTCCCAAGCCAGCACAAGCGACCAAGATGACCAACCACTTGGCCGACATGCCTCGATATATCGCGAACGCGAAAGTAGGAATACCCACGAGATAGCCCATCGTGCCATTGACATTCCGATGCGGCATCCATCCGGGACAACCGTTGAAACCCTGTATATACCGTTGATGGAGACTAACTAATCCAACAGTGGCAGCGACCGCCGCCAACCCAATTGCCGCAAGGCGAAACTCTCGATACTTTCTTAAGTAAAAGAACATGGCCAAAAAATGCAGCGTCAGCTTTGGCAGCAGCATAAAGGCAATCAAAGAGTAGGTCTTATTCGCAGCGTCGAGTAGCCCGATCGACACGAACAGAACAAATAGTCCCCAAATCCAGAATCCGGGAATTCTCAATCCGACCCGAGGCTCAGAGTTCCTATGAAGGAAAACGATTCCCAGCAGAGCGAGGGCGACGCAATCAACTAGCCCCAAATAGACCCCCTGCCCCCAACCGTTATAGCCTCCATCAGTGCGAACCGCGGCATGAAGGGAGAAGGCGACACAACCTGTGTGCACATAACTTGTCGCAGGGATCCAAATCAGCGCGAGGAAAAGCCCCTGCCGAATCCAACGACTCCAGAATCCACTAAACGTCAATACCGGCACCAAGAATATGAGCATTCCTAGGAAGACCGTTACTTTTTTGACATCGAGAGGGTTCATCTCTTTGGATCGAAACTCAAATTAAGCAGGCGCCATCGAGGACGCCTTCGGTGTGGACACAATGTTGGGTTCGCGGCTGGCCAATTCCATCTGATCAAAGATCCCAGTCAGCTTTCCAACCTCGCAATTCGGGACGTTGCTTACCCAAGCGGCAGCGGAACACGGGTCGGACGGGTGAAAGCCGTGCATTCCCGTAACCCATCCACTGCTCATATAAGAAGGGGCAAAAATCACCCCCTCGGGCAAAAGATAGAATACCTCCCCGTATTTCCGGTCGGGAAACAGAACACCCATGGACTCAAGTTCGGTATCGGATAGAATTCTGCCGTCTCCTTGCCCCTCCAACCAAGCTACGATATCCCGTCGACGCTGATCGCATCCAAACCAAAATCTCGCCATCGTGGAATCCCATACAACGGTATGCTCGTTCCCATAACCTGTCGGGAATTCCCGGTCAAAGCGTTGCATCATATCAGAAGACCACCGGGTATCGGCCATCCCATGATCTCCGAAAATATGGATTCTGACTTCATCATACTTGCGCTCGGCAACTTCTCTGAGGTCTCTAATTGACGCCTCAAACTCTGCCAGTGTCTTCTCGACCTCAGGGCCTCGAGCACCGTAACGATGCATCGTCGCGTCGAGTCTCCAGGTGAATAGATACCCCAGTTCAATCTCGCCTTCTTCTAAATGGGAGCGCATGGACGCTATGTTCTCGTCATCAGAAAGGCGCCAATCCGAACGCTCCCATTTTCGTCCCCGCTCTTCCCAAATCTCAAAGATCGTTCGTTGCCCTCCCAAAATTCCATCAGGTAGGTAGATGTCTTTCTTCTCAGTATAATCGAGAAATCGAAAGTTCTTATATGGGACGTTATAAAGGTCAAAATATCCAGAACAGCCAAGAAAGAGAGCCGACAATCGATTGATCTTCGATTGAAAAAGCCGGTCAAACACTCGATTCTGAGGCAGTATATTTAGCGCCTTTAAGCGGGACAATGGAGTCTCCCCAGTCGCCTTAACGAAAAAAGAAAAATGCCCATGCTCCACCGGTGAGGCCCCAGTTAAAATGCACGGGTCGCATGTCGATGAGTAACCAAAAACCGTCTCACAACGGTTTCGTTCGAAATCATCATTCAAAAATCCCAACCTGCTTGTGAGTTCCCAGCCCAAAGCATCAACGAAAATAAATAGGTCGATCGACTTCATTGGTCGGAAAAGTTGGAGCAATAGCACCTCGTCGTCTCACATTCGAGAATAATTGCAAAAGTAATCATTGATTCTTATAGATTCTAAGATAAATTTACCGCGTTGGCTTTATCTTTCAATGTTTTATAGAGAAGTTAGAAAATAGCATTAATTTACCAAGTGTCACGTTGAAGGTCAGTCGACTGTCACCCACACACACCTCGCTCAGGGATTGTGTGGACTCGAACCCCGGACTCGGAAACTCAGGATCATGAAGAATAGATTAAGAGGAGGAAAGTTTCATTTCCCCCTAGGTTTAGACCCTTTTCGGTTTGTTCTGCCTATCGGTAAGTATTGGTTTCTTCTAATGTTATTAGGTGCCGTGGGATTCGTTGCAGGATTCGGCTATGCCTTCCTACGGACGAGCGACTCTTACACTTGCTCCATGAACCTGATGCGAGCGAAGAATCCGCAGACGGCTAGCTATAGTAATGCTCGGCGTGAATTTACTGATCCCTATACTCATTTTAGCAGTCAGGTTCTGACACGGATCGCCTACTCCCAAGAAGTTCGGGAACGGCTGGTTGAGAAACTTGGCGACCACATCCCGAAAAACGAGATTCTCGGCAACCTCCAGTTCTTTGCCGTACGCGACGATGGCGCCCAAGAGAGCGGCATCTATGAAATTCAAGCGACCTGTTCACTAGGCGCTGAGGAAGCCTACCAAATCGCTCAGACTTGGGCAGACTGTTTCATGGAGCGAGCCAACGAGGTTCAGCGAGCACACTCCAACAATGATCGCGAGCTCTACACACAACGTATTGCCAAGAAGGAAAGAGAGGCCGCCGAAGCGAACAAGGCACTCCAACTGCATATCAAAACCCACGGTGTCCAGGAAGGCACAGGGGCGATCACAACGAAGTATCAGCGCAAGCAATCTCTCCTCGACGAGCAACTCAATCTCGACCTTCTCATTGAAAAGGAGATCGCTCTCGAAGACTCAGCACGGCAAGAGCTGAACGGAGAGAAATACCTGCGGCAGTCCTTAGCAGATCTTCAACGCCAGCGTGAGGAAAGGCGCCAAGTCTTAACTGAAGACCATCCGGATATGTTGACGCTCAATGCGAAAATCCACCGGACGAACGAGAAACTTCAGTCAAAATCACTGATCAGCGCAGAGGCGAGTGACCCAGCAGAGGAAGCTTTGGAACTTCAAGACTATCGACTCTACGAGTTGGTGACGAGGTCTCGTGCTGAAAAGGAGCGTCTTCAGAAACTAAGGGAGATCAAAGGCGCTGAAGTCCAAAAGATCGATGAGGATCTTCTCAACCTCACAGAGTTAGTTAACTACGCTTCAACGCTCCGTAAAACCTACGAGACAAAATCCAATGCGGTTGTTGGCTTAAAAGACCATATTGATGACCTCGCATTCCTCGATGAGAAATCGCCCCCTATTCTCAAGGTTCTCGACAAGGCAAGTCCAGACAAGGTCGCCTTCTGGTCAAAGAGCGGCAAAATGCGAAAATTCGGTGCCTTGGGTGCTGGCTTTGCTTTGTCGATTGGCTTTGCTTTAGGACTGCTCCGTGAGCTTCTCGCACCCCGACTAGGGACTCTTCTTCAGGCGGCCATCACGACCAAGGCTATGCCCGTCGTCAACTACCCGCCCGCGAAAAACAGCGACCAAGCCGAAGAAAGAAGTTCGATCTGGACGAATCTTGTTTTGTCGAAGCTTCCACACCGCCGCCGTATTCTCTTAAGAGCTGTCGGCACGCTTAAGCAAGAGCAGAACTTCTGGCAGGACTTGATCGACGGTGGAGCTTCAAGACATCGCCAGATCCTGATTGCTGATCCGAATTCGACTCCGCTTGCCCTGACCTACAACGGTTCGCCAGTTCCCTGGTATCAGGCCGGTGAGACGAGCCCGGTGTGCATGATTCACCTCCCCTCCTATCAGCCAGCCCAACTTGCTGAGCTCGTCGCCGCAATGCCTGAGCAGTTTGTTCTCCTCTACCGTTGGGCAGACGCTACGATGGACGACGTGTCCGTTCTCGCGGCATCAATTGATGACTATTATCTGTTAGTCGGAACCAGCGAAACTGATCGGAGCCGGGCATCAAACGCCGCTCGCAGCTCCATGGCTCTCCTCGGAGAACCCACCGGGCTGATCACGCTTAACAAAAAGCCCATGGGCATACTTTCCACTCAGTTCTCGAACCTCCAGTCCTGGCTTGCCCGACTGCACAAATCGAACACTGAGGCAGCCCATACCGTGACATCGAAATGACACTCTCTATAAATAGCCTCTCTACAAAAGGCATCGGCTTGATCTCGGCTTGTGCGATGATGATGGCGACCGCGCCAGCATCTGCTCAAGACGATCGCGAAGCTGTGCAGGAGTATGTCCGGGTTTTGCTCGCTGGAGTTCCGGGGTTCGAAGAAAATTCGACACCCGAGAAGACGAACGGCCAAGGCGAGACCGCCGTCACCGAGACGTCCCAATTGCAGGTATCCAAACCAGCTGGTGTGGTGGTTCCGCCTACTCCGCCGAAATCAGCGGCTGATTTCATGCTACCTAATGATCAGAGTGTAGCTCGTGCAGAGGTCTCTCTGCCTGCTGGAACACCAGCTAGCGAAATTGAGCTTCCTGACAACCTTCGCGCCAAGGCACCCGAGCCTAAAATGGAGCCAGCTGCAGTTGCTGAAACCACCACAGAGGTGACGGAAGATCGGTCAGATGCGAGTCAGCCAGCCCCAAAGGCTCCGCAAATGACCCGTGATCAAGCTCGTAAAGAAGTCGCCAAAATGGTTGCCGACATCGAAGGTTTTAAGAACACTCCAGCTGTCACAGAATCTTCCGTCCCTGCTGCGAAAAGCGCTGGCAGATCTCCTCTCGGTAGCGACTTTGGCGAAGCCATCGTAGGTGGAGGCACTTCTCCGAAAGGCACCCAAGTCTGGACAAAGCGGTATGTTCTCGGTCCTGGTGATCAAGTGATGATGGACTTGTTCCAGAATCCATTGCTCGACGAAAACGAGCGCAGCGTTTCCCTTCAAAAGCCGCAGTTGACCGTCGCCCCAGATGGAACTCTGAGCTTTCTGCAGGCAAAAGGCGTCAAGGTCGCCGGCCTGACAATCGACGAGGCGCGCGCTGAGTTCGCCAAGGAATTGGCGACCTTCCACGTCAATCCGCGAGTCATCATCAGTCCGATTGAGTTGGCCAGCAAGCGCTACACAATGCTTGGTGCCGTCGCCAATGGTGGAACATATCCTATCGATCGCCCAATCACATTACTTGAGTCAATCGCCCTCTCTGGTGGACTTCCGACAGGAAGAACCAAGCGTGGTATCGAGCAACTCGCCGATCTGAATGCATCCTTTTTGATTCGAGATGGAAAACCAGTCCCAGTCGATTTCTCAGCTCTGTATTTTGATGCCGACATGACTCAGAACATTCTGATCGAGCCGGATGACTACATCTACATCGCCTCTCGTGTGAATTCCGAAATCTACGTTTTCGGTGCTGTTGCCAAGACTGGAGCCGTTCCTTCGGGCAACCGCATGTCGGTAACCGCAGCCATTGCCAGCGCTGGGGGATTTGGGAACAAGGCGTGGAAACAGCGAGTCCTTGTGGTTCGTGGTCGGATGGACAATCCCGAGCGCATTGTCATGAATATGGGCTCTGTGCTTAAGGGAGGTAGCCCCGACCAAACCGTGCAACCAGGCGATATTGTTTATGTTCACACGCGTCCATGGGCATTTGCTGAGGATATCGCCGACTTAGCGATCCGGGCATTCGTCGGTGGTGCTGCGACCACTATTTATAGCGACAGTCCGACACTCTCAATCGGAGTCGGTCAGTAGTAGATTCCATTAAAGTATAGACCCCATTAATAGCCACCTAGGCTCACCAATTTTATAGATGAAGTTCCCGAATAGGAAAGCCTACATCGCTCAGCTCGCACTCGGGCTGTTAGCAATTGCTGCCATCAGTTGCAGTACGAACCGAACAGAGTTCGATCCGTATGGTAACACCTACGGTGAAAACGGAGGTAATGAAAAAGGCCTCGTCGACATGAGTGGGTTCACTGACATCAAGCGCTCGGGCGTCTCAGCTGATCTACTCAAACCTCCCTCCGAAGTTTATCGCATCGGAAGCGGCGACATTCTGACCATCGAGCGAGTCGAGTTTTCCGAGTCCGCCCAGCAATGCGTTGTGATGCCTGATGGAATGGTCTATTACAACATCGCTCCGGGCGTCCACGCGGCAGGGAAAACGATCCCCGAATTGGAAGAAATTCTAGCCGATTCGCTGCGTGCTGACTTCGATTTCCCAGTCATTGGAATCACTCTCAACGAGAGCCGAAGCCAGACTTTCTCAGTTCTCGGTGAAGTCGGAGAACCCGGAGTCTACTCTCTCGACCGTCCGACCCGACTTCTCGATGCGATTTCAAGAGTTGGAGGACCGAGAACTACGGTTGGGGATTCCGACCAAGCGACGGATATCGCTGACCTCGAGAATGCCGTCATCGTCCGCAACGAAAAAGTGATTCCGATCAACGTCTCACGCCTGATTAAAAAGGGCGACATGACGCAAAATATTTATGTCCGCCCTGGCGACACGATTTTCGTTCCAGCTGTTGGATCCTCTCAAATCCATGTCTTGGGTGCCTGCACATCACCGGGATCGATGCCGTATTCAGGCCGCTCTACCGTGATCACGAGTTTGGCACAGGCTGGAGGTCTCAGGAAAGGCGCCTACAAGAAAGTGCTAATCATTCGGGATGCCCTGAACTCACCGAAAGTCGCTTCCTTGAATATTAACAACGTGATTCAGGGACTCCAGCCGGATATTCGGCTTCGGGCCAACGACATCCTGTGGATACCAGATCGTCCGTGGCTCCTTCTTGAATCGTACGCTGATATTGTCCTCACCACCGTGGTCACTTCAATCGCAGCTAGTGAGGGAACAAGCTTCGGTGAAGAGGCGTTTGGCTACAATTCCGACCAGCGAAGAATCGCTCGAGAAAACGACAGAGCCGTCGCTCAAGCTGAGGAACGCGAAGCAGCAGCCGCTGAAGAAGAAGCTAGGGCTCAAGCAAATGCCGCTGATGCGGAGGAACGAGCAGCTGCAGCTAGAGAGGCAGCTGCAGCCCGCCAAGCTACATTTGCTGCGGAGCAAGCGGCAAGCGAAGCCGCTGCCGAATCATCGCGCTCAACGATTGATATTAGTCCGAACGTCTTCGAATAGTCGTTGTGTCGACTATTTGGCCAGAGGTTCGGACTACCGGGCTACCTAAGCTTGGAACCCCGCTCCGGGTCGCCTACAGCGCAACGGTTTGGGATGGTGGCCATTCCGGTATCGGAACCTATCTCCGCGAGCACCTGCGCGAAATCAACCGCCGCCCCGATGAGTTCAAGCTCTCGGTTCTCGAAGACGGCGGCAAGTTTCTCGATGGTAGCGCCCCGCCGACGCGAACAAGTACCGGAAGCGGAACTTCGCGAATCGCTGGCCCTGTTCGGGACATCGTTTGGCATCGCCAACACTGCCAGATCGGCGTCCGCGCCCACCATGTAGAAGTGTTACACTCTCCTACCATCCGCCGGATCCCTCGAGTCGCCGGGATCCCAGTGACCATTACAGTTCACGATACGGCCCCGATCCGTTATCCCGAAAAATACGGGGCTCTCCGTTCAATCTACCACCGAAGGATCCTCGGTCGTTGGCTTGAGGAAGTCGACGCAATTGTTACTCCGAGCCAATCCACGGCCGATGACGTCTGCGACCACTATGGAGTCAACGCGGAACGAGTTCGGGTAGTTCCCAACGGGATCGATCATGACCTGTTCACGGCGAGCAAATCCGAGGATCAGATCAAAACGGAGCGTGCTCATCTAGAGAAGGCCTATGGAATCACCCGTCGGTTCATCGTGTTTGTCGCTCGACTCGAGCATCCTTCAAAGAACCACGTCCGTCTGATTGAGGCCTATCAGCAGCTTTTGGACGAGAGCTCCAATCCAGAAGAAGTCCCCGATCTCGTTTTCGTTGGTAGTGAGTGGAACGGCTCTGAACATATCGAAGCTGCGGCGGTCGATCTCGTCGAAAAAGGCCGACTTCATATCACCGGAAGAGTCCCAACCATCGACCTGCCCCGGTTCTACCGCGTCGCTGACTTAGCCGTCTACCCATCCCTTTTTGAGGGCTTCGGATTGCCAGTAGTCGAAGCCATGGCTTGCGGCACAGCGGTGGCTTGTTCCAACGGATCTAGCTTAGGTGAAATTGCAGGTGACAATGCCCTGACTTTTGATCCAGAGAACACTGAAGAGATTGCCCAAAGTCTTCACTCGCTAAGCAACACGAAGAGTGCTCGTGACAAACTAGCCAAAGCTGGACTGTCCCACGCCCGCGCATTCACTTGGGAGCGCTCAGTGTCCGAAACCGCCGAAGTCTGGCATCAGGTAGCACGCTAAACAGATCCGAGCAGGTTCGCTCGACACTGTGAGTTTCCTCTGCTTGGTTTGTCTTTTGGCGCTCGGATTCGCGCTAAAACCCTTAGGCTGTCTTTGATGGCATTCCGAAAAAACAATCGGTCTCCGCAATCAGTCGTGCTGCAATCGTCGGAATCCAACAGAACACATCGTATGAAACAACTTCCGCAATTCCTGACGGCCCTTCTCAGTTTCGTTGTCCTGCCAGCTTGTACGCTTGCAGCTCCGGAAGATGATACACCCAAAGCGGCTGTACATGCCGCTCCGAACGGTAAGCAATTTCCAAAGCACTGGGGCGCACCGCCTCTCATCCAAACTCGCGATATCCGCCCTCTTCCGGGTGGCTATGGTCACGGCAGCAGCACTCTAGAAAAATGGATTCAGGGAAAACTGGCTGCCGACTTAGCCGCCAATCCCCGGAATACAGAAACGATCGAAGCCGAAATCCGCTGGACGGAAACAGAAATCACCCGCATCACCCAGTTCATGCAACGTGCCCGTCTAACCAAAGAAGGGCTAGCCGCAAAAAATAGAGAACTTGCTGCACTGAAATTGGAGCAGAAGGAGCTCAAAACCGAACTGGCAGAAGCAAAATATAAGAAAATGCCAACTGACCGGAAACCTCTGAGCAAAGAATTTCGCAGCCGATACGCTGATGGCACCTACTCCACTGAACGCCTTTTGGTCGGTCTCACGCCGGGACTGAAGAAAAAGACCATCGCTGAGATCTTTGAGAAGCAACTCCCCGACTCCAAGATCGACAATCTGATGATGGACAACACAATCCTAGTCCTAACTATTCCCGAGACCATGAACGTCGAACAGTCGATAAAAAAACTGAGCTCGGATACGGCTAAAAAAGCTGGGATTACCTACGTCGAACTTGACCGGAAAGTCTCGATTCACTAGCCCGCCGAGCACAGTCAGCTATGTCTCAACCGGATTCCGAACTCGCTTGCGAGATGTGCACCATGACTGAAATCCTCGAATTCGAGGAGCGGTTCGAGTGCGTTACCTGCGGTCATGAGTGGGAGAAAGAAGTCGACGATTCCTTGGTCGTAAAAGATGCCCACGGAAACCTCCTCGCCGACGGCGACATCGTCGCAATGGTCAAAGATCTAAAAATGAAGGGCTCGTCTCACGTCTTGAAAAGCGGAGTGAAGTCGAAACCGATTCGGTTGGTTGAAGGCGATCACGAGATCTCATGCAAGATGGATAACATGGCCATCATGCTGAAGTCCCAGTATGTGAAGAAAGTGAACCCGAAATAGGTCGCCAAGCACAACTTCGTTCCAGATCGTTTACAACGCCGGTAGGAAACCACAATTTCAGCCGATCGGTCAGCGAAATTGAATCCGTTGAATGTCAGCAAATTTCACTGCAGTCGCTTCTCGACGGTAAGACCAAGTGTGATTGAGGAAGCGTTTTTCAACACTATTTTTCCTGAGTGTCCAAAAAGCCCATACCTTTAAGCCAAGCGGCACAATCATTCGGCCACTCTGCCGATGGGCTCCCGGAGCGTCCGAGCCCGAAGCCGTGCCCGCCACTGCGATAGGCATGCATTTCGGCCGGAACACCGACCTGCTTTAGTCGGTGGTAGAGAGTCGCGCTGCTAAGAGACCACTTGTCATCATCAGCGACTGCAATGAACGACGGCGGAAATCCTTTCGTGATATGATCGGTGACTTTCATTTCTAGTGCCCCGTTTCCTGAGCCTATGTAAGCCGGATAAATCGGGATCAGGAAATTCGGCCGAGGATCGAGTTTGTCGGCAGCATCAACTGCCGGATACCCCGCTGCTGGCCCTTTGCCATCAGCCGTTGACGCTCCTGTGCAAACCGCTAAGTGCCCACCAGCCGAAAAGCCGAGCATCCCTACCCTCTCTGGATCGATTCCCCAGGCAACGGCGTTTTGACGAATCAGACGCACCGCACGTTGAGCGTCTTTGAGAGGACCTTCGTGAGGCGCTTTTGGGTCGGTTTTTGGCACCCGATACTTCAATATAACCGCCGTGACCCCCAACGAATTCAGCCAAACGGCGACATCAGTGCCTTCGTGGCTAATCGCCAGAATTCCATAGCCACCACCCGGCGCGATCAGAACACAAGCTCCGTTCGGCTGAGCCACGCTAGGTCGGTAAAGATGAAGAGTCGGGGTATCAACACGAGCTAACCTGGTGACTCCACCTTTTGAGTCACCATAGACATCTTCAGACGGCTCTCGATCAGCCATCCCCGGAGCCTTCCCTGGCCAAAGGCGGAGCATCTGATTGGATCGTGGGGACAGTTCCTGAGCAACAGCCGCGCCAGATAACAGCGATAACACCAGCAAAACCCAAGAGACAAAGTAGCGTTTATTCATGGAAGTCACTCAAGTCACGGGTCGGCGCGGGCGACTCTTTCCAACGATTTTCAGGTCATCTACTTAGACAACTCCAGACCATAAAGCTCCGATCCGGCCTCTGCCTCCAAGTAGCTACCGATTCCATCTGCAATCGCCGCCACGACCTTCTTCCGATACGACTCGCTCCTCCCAGCCAACCGCTCGCGCTCGGCTCGGTTCGAGAGAAATCCACACTCAATGAGAACTGATGGCATCACCGTGTTTCTAGTCACCCAGAAACGACGGTTCTTCACCCCGCGATCTCGGGCACCTGTCGCAGCATGGAGATTCTCCTGAACGGTAGCGGCCAAAAGCTCGCCCCGATTGTCACGAACGGTCACGCCCTTACCGATACCTAGCCGTCCCTTCAAACTGGATACAGTCGACAAACTCTTCGGCCAGGAATAGAAGGTCTCGATTCCGGCTGTAGAAGGATCGTCTGAGTAGTTGAGGTGGATGCTGACGAACATCTTTGCTTCGGTTGCATTGGCAATTCGACAACGTTTATCCAAACTCAACGCGACATCCGACTCCCGAGTCATCAGAACCCGAAGACCCCTCGCTCGCAGTTCCCGGGTCAGAGCAGTGGCGATGATCAAAGCGACGTCTTTTTCCAGCACCTTCCCGCCCGTGCCGCCAACAGTCCCGCCATCGCCTCCACCATGACCAGCATCAACAATGACATCGATCGGTTGAGTTCGAATAGAGCTAGGAGCATTCGGGTCGCCGTTCGGTAATCCGACGACAATCGCGTCCCGAACTTCAAAAAGATCCCCCAAAATAGGGTCATAAAGACGAATTTGAGTCAAACATGTCAAAAAAACTCCCAACCCGATAAGACAAATCATTGCCTTAAATGGAGAAATTCGACCCTGTTTTTCCGATAATTCCATACAAGAGACGGAAATTTTTAAAATTTAAGTTTGATTAACTAAAAAATTTTATTAATATTTAAGGATCATGAAACCGGCAGGCTACATAATCCCTTTCGTCTTCGCTTCCGCAACCATCGCGGTCGCTGAGCCTAGCGCAAGTCGAGACCTCGGTTACGAAGTCTACACTCTCAGCCAAACCGTCGCTCAGAACCGTGCAGCGATTAAAGAGGTTGAACAAGACATCCGCACTCTCAAAACCAACAACCACGGAACCTCTGGAAATTCATCTCCAGCCGCTCCCACTCAAGGGAGCCAAGACTACACCGTTAAAAGCGGCGACAATCTCTGGAGCATTGCCAAGCGGTTCAAAGTCTCGATCCAAGACCTTCGCAGCGTCAACAACCTCTCCAATGGGGTCATCTACACCGGACAAGTCCTTCGGATCCCTGGCCAAGCCGGAAACACCCCACAGCCGACACCGCAGCCTGGTAAGACTGTCTACCACACGGTGAAAAGTGGCGATAGCCTTTCGCGAATCAGCAAGCAGTATGGAGCTTCGATTAGCAGCATCGTGTCTGCCAACAACCTCGCATCCCGCGACCGGATTCCACTTGGAGCGAGACTTCGGATTCCTGGAGCAGCGACACAATCGACCAATTACGATCCTTACCGTCCGCCAGTTCCAAACCCACAGCCTTCAACCACGGATGGCACCTATGTCGTTCGTTCCGGAGACACGCTGTCTCGCATCGCTCGCCAGTATGGAGTCACCGTTCGTGCGATTCAGGAACGCAATCGGATCTCAGATCCCCGCTCGCTTCGCCTTGGCCAGCGCTTGGTAATTCCAGGCCGTCAGGTGACAGCAGATATTCAGCCAGTCGTGCGCAATCTCGATCCACAGCCAGTGATCAATAATTCCACTCGCCCAATCGATGAGAGCTACTTGAGCTACACCTTCCAGCGTGATGACACCTTGGAATCCGTCGCTCAGACCTTCGCGACGACCATTGGCGAAATCCGTCGCATCAATAAGTTGCCCAGCAACTACCGAGCTAAGCCAGGCGCTCAGATTTTGGTTCCGACTTCAGGCATCTTTTTCGACATTGCGTCGAACTAGCAACAACCTTCAGCAGCACATAGTCAGGAAACCGGAAGGGGAAACCCTTCCGGTTTTTTGTTGCTGTAGCCCCCTACCAGTCCTTACAATCCAACGATATGGCTGAAAATGAGTGGTTCCTCCTCAAGTACCAAGATAAGCAAGTCTATGGCCCCGTGCCGATCGACGAGCTTCGGTCTTGGGCTGTCGCCGCGAAAGTTTCGCCGATGGACAAAGTTTCAAACGATGACCAACAATCATGGGTCCGAGCGCCAATGGTCGCTGCCCTGCAAATGGATTGGCTGATTGAGCTCGATGGCGACTACCTATATGGCCCGACTTCCCTAGCCACGATTCAGGAATTCATCGAATCAGGTGAAATTAGCGCAGGGGACAAGATCATCAACTGCCTGACCAATGATCGAATGAAGGTCGAAGAGTGCCGAACTTTCACCCATATTTTCGCCGAACCCGAAGATTCGGAAGTCTCACCTCGCGACCGCGAAAAGCACGTTCGTCGGCTGGAAGGGCAAATCGAACAACTACGCCATGATCTCACGAAGTCCGAACAGCGCTACAAAAGGCTTCGAGCGCAGTTCTTGGAAGAGACTGGAAAAAATCCTTCCTAGCTAAGAGTTCGTCTGTTTCAGAAGCTTCCCAGCCTTCCCACGCCCAGCAATACTGTGCCTGAACAAGACGCCCCGAAACCTGCTGTCGACGATCCAACCCGCAGAATCGACCCGGATCATGTCGCCACCGCCCTGTCCGATGGAACCACCGGAGATGGTGTATTAGACCGTGATCACTTGTCCGAAATCCTCCAATCGATTTCGCGCATGAACATGCCATTCGGGAAATACGGACCAAAGTCGTTTCCTCCGGATGGCGTACCGATCTTTGATCTACCGCCTGAATATCTGGCGTGGTTCTCAGCCAAAGGTTTTCCCAAAGGAAAGCTGGGAACACTGATGAAGTTCGTCTTCCAAATGAAAGTTGATGGTGCCGATATGGTGTTCGATGAATTCAGGAAAGCTAATGGCGGCCGTCACCCATTGCGGAAAACCCGAAAGCGCAGCTTTGAATTCAAGGACGAGAATAGCGATAGCGAAGACGAAAAATCCTAGCCCGCCATCTCACTCACCAAGCGCAAATGCCGCTAGTTCCCTGTGCTGAGCCCCATCGTTTGAGAGTTCACTCTGGAACAGACCGATCAAACCGACCGTAGCTTCGATTTCCCCACCAGGAGCCACCAAGTTCGGCGCCCCACGGCCTTGGCTTTGACGAATTCGGCCAAGGGTAATATGAGGGCGAAACGGGCGAATAGTTGCTGCGGCTGCGGCAGCAGAAAGAAAGGGGGCTGTGGCTTTTCGAACAGCCCGCGACAGGGCTTTCAGTGACGAGTTCGATTTAACTGGGCAAGCGACTACGCGAGCGCGCGAGGCCCTAGGAAATAGCTCTGGACGCGTAATCGACACCTTAAACGCAACAGTCTCAGCCAAGGCGTCAGTCAACGCCGCTTTCAGCTCCCCTACCCGATCCGGGTCGATATCGCCCAAGAACTGGATGGTCAGGTGGAACGATTCCGTCGGTGCCCACCTCACTCGTTTGCCCCAACCGCTTTTCTGAATTTGGCGATGCCGAGCCACCAGAAACCCATGCGGATCCCGCGCCGACAAGTTAGGCTCATCAGCTTCTGTATCGTCGGAACCTTCATCCAATTTCCCGTCCAGCTCCGTTGGCCGAATTTCGACAGCTACGAAAAGCCGAGTGTCCCCGATTTCGGTCGGCTTAACCTCCCCATCAGACGTGGTTGCATCGGAGTCGCTCTTTGATTTCCGCTCGCTCATGAATCGCAGTCTTCCTCCGGTTTCAGCAATTTCGCAACCTGCTTGCGGTGGCAACCTACAATCACTATCCTCCACCACATGGTGCCGCTGGACAACGAAACCAAAAGCCGACTGATCAATTTAGCCTCAGCTCTCATTGATCAAGAGCGTGCTCAGATTTTGGTCGAACCCCAGGCAGCCGAATCCGGATACTGGTTCGGCGGCGGAAACATCGTTCATCACAACAACGCGTTCTACATCGTCGGTCGCTATCGCAATGCTGGCGATTCCCGCACCGGAGTCGGCGCTGGCGAACGCGGCTTGGAACTAGCCGTCCTTCGCTCAAACAACTTTTACGGCCCCTATCAAAAAGTCCAAAGCTGGTCGAAAACCGATCTCGAAATCAATGGAGTAGAGACGGTTTCGATCGAAGGAAGTGCGCTTCTAGTTACCCCCGAACGCGGAGTGGAACTGTTCATTTCGACCGAGAAAGCGAACTCTTATCCGACCGGCATCGAGGCATTTCAGAAGACGGGAACCGGCGTCTGGTCGATCGATCTGATGGCGGCACCAACCATTGAGGAACTCTCGCCCGCAAGTCTCCAAACGGTGCTGGCCTCAAACGAACCGGCTCGACTTCACTTCAAAGACCCCAACGTATTTGAAACCGGTGCCGGAACACTTCTCGGTTTCTGCAACCACCCCTACTCATGGAGCAGTTCAAATTCCTCTCTCGCGCTTCGATCGAAGGATGCTGCAGCTTGTGATTATCAACTGGTCACCCACGACGCATTGACCCGCGGCCCGGTCTGGGATGTCGCCTGCACTCGCCTAACCGACACGCTCGGTGTGCCGAGATTAGGAGCCCTTGCAGAAGCCCCAATCATGGCGCTCCACTTCTATGACGGAGCCGAATGCCTTCGAGCGCTCGACGAAAACCCTTCGGCGGTTGCACGACCGCGCGGCTATTCCTGCGAGGAACTCGGTGGGTTGGCCTATAGCTCCCCGATGGAATTTCCCAAGATTCATCGACTGTCGATCGATCGCCCCCTCTTTGTTTCACCAACCGGAACAGGATGCAGCCGGTATGTATCGACGACGAAAACCGAAGACGGGATTTTCGCGATCTGGCAGCGGTCGGAATCCGACCTGTCTCAACCCTTAGTCGGCCACCACCTTCCCATGTCCGAAGTCGAAAACCTCCTCGGCTAGCCCTCCATATTTGGATTCCTCAGAGCCCCATGCTCGGGATGCCTCGGCAGCACCGGCGCGCAGACCTACCGCTCCTATTTCTGCGGCCTGAGTAGCGCCCTGACCATCGAATACGGCCCAGCGGCCCGATTCATGGTCAATCGTGACGGTGCTTTTTTATCGCTTCTCACCGCAGCCCAATCTCCAACCGCCCCGGTTTTTGTCCACACGACTTGCTGCAACCCATTTGGCCCGAGCCGCGACCTTTTTCAGCATGACGTCCACGCCCGGTTCGCTGCCGCCGTAACGGTCTGTGGACTCAAAACGAAGCTGGAGGATGATCGGGAAGACAATCGCGGACTCCGACGGTTGCTTGCCCGCAATGGTGCCGCCGCCATTTCCAAATGGGCAAGCCGCGCCGAGAACATACTGCGCGACATCGAATTTCCCTTCGACTCTGTTCAGCAACGCCTGAAAGATCAGAGTCGACTGGAGCGGGAAGTTCGTGAAGGAAAACGAAGCCCCTGGGACACCAGCGGTCCTACGGCTGAAAGTTACTCCCAGATTCTCGGACATTCCGCGACCCTAGCGGGTGTCAGCGAAAATCGCCGCCCCCTGGGGAAAGTAGGAGCATCTCTAGGGCGCATCATCTACCTGCTCGACGCACGACAAGATCTCGAATCGGACAAAGCGCAGGGAGCATTCAATCCCATGCTCTACGGTGGTTCCGAAAACGCATTGAACTCCCGTCTGTCTGACTCGGTGAGTGACCTATGGTCTGCCTCTCAGAACACTCGGCTGCAACGATCACAGGATCTCATCCACCACATCCTCGTCGATGGAGTTGCGAACTCGGCAACCGGACAAACACCTCCCCTCCTCCCCCATCAGTCGACAGCGGAACCAGTGACAGCGACCCAAACGCCAAGAAGAAGAAAGACAATCGAGACGGTAAGCGCCGTTGGTATGATAGCTGCACCGACTGCTGTGATTGCTGCTCCTGCGGGCCGGACTCCTGCACTCTCTGCCGCTGGGGATCCAGTGCGCTGCGCAAAGCCAAACGAACCGGCTGCTGCTGTGATACATCTTGTTCCGATGGAGACGGTTGTGGCTGCGATTGCGGGAGCTGTGACTGCTGCAGTTGCGACTGCGGTGGTTGCGATTGTTGCGGGTGCAGTTGCTAGAGAAGTCGCGAGATAAAGACTACGGCTTGGTCTCCACGCAGATGTTCTCGATACCGTATCCCCAGACCCAATCCCCCGGATCATCGCGGTCGATGGTGAGGAATTCGATCGACTTCATGTTTACCGTTCCTCCATCGTCTTTGCGGTCGTCACCGATTGACCAGAGCTTATAGCGACCGTCTTTGGTTCGTTTATAACCGAAGGGATCAGACCGTTGCGCTCCTTCTCGAGGTATCACGTCCAAAATTTCCGCCCGGTTCAAACCTAGATCTTCAAGACCCGCTGGATAGTCTCCGTGCTTTCTTTGGTGGAGCTCAATCAAACACGCCAGTCGAGCCATATCGATTCGGGCTTGGAGTTCGCAGGCTCTCTGAATCATGTTCCTTTGCATCTTGAACGATTGCCTGGCCGCGTAGTTGTAAATTCTTGGTCGTTCCAGTTCTGGCGGGTCAGAAGACTGATAGGCCGTATTGAGACCGAGGCGCAAAGGCTCGATTGCATCACGATGAATGAGACGAAGACTCAACGCCAAATTCTGGTCGATCCACCCGGCAGGTGCCAGACCTGCCAGTGTGTCTTTCCAAAGAGATTCGGCGCGCTCCTTAAACGTTAGCGCGGGCGGCGAGCCGCTAGAATACATGACATCAAAAGATGGTGAACTGAGAGTCGATCGAATGGCGTCTCCAGGACGCTCAATCATCAAGTCTCGCAGTCGTGCTACATACACAAGTTCTCCCCGAAGCCCTTCACTCAAAATCTCTCCTGCATCCACCTCCTCAAGCTGCGCGGCCAGCCATATCAAATCTTCATCACCGAGCGAATTCGCGTTGAGAGCTTCCCATACACAACCCTGAGTAAGTATCGAATAGTGCGTAAGCGCGACCAGATATCCGATCAGGTTGGCCGGTTTCCAATCAGGGATTCTGAAAGCAATGGCCAGCGAATCTCGCGCCGTTTTGCGATCGCCATGATGAACCGCAGCAACCGTCCTTAAGTCGAGTTCCTTAATCAATTCTGTACTTGGATTAGCCCAACCCAGAAACATGCCGTTGAGCTCCTCGAAAGTCTCTGCAGTGAGCGACGAATAGGCAACTGGCACAAACACTTCTGGCCGGTCGACAGCGTCTGCCAACTCGTCCCAGACAGCTCGATCCTTCTCGAGCACCGCCAAGATCGCCGCTGCATCGGAGCCTCGTTTTCCACTTCCGCCAGCAGCAGCTTGCCAAATGGCCTCCTTGAATCCGGTGCTGGCCAGCCCATCCCTGATATATCCCAAGTCCCGCCCTTTGCCGAGGGTGACATCGAATTCAGGCTCCGGTAGATCAAGCTTCGGAAATCGATACGGCACACCCACTGAGGTGATTCGGTCGTAGCTGACTTGATCATCTGGCGCGAAAGTCGAGTCCGCACGTTGTGACCCCTTCCAAAGCGACTGAAGCAAAGGAGTCGCCCAATAGTTATCGGAATCCGATGCCTTCGGAGTGCGAGAAGCAATGAACTCTTTGTGGTCGACAATCACCCCACCGAGCTCGACTTGGCCGACAGCAGAATTCCACGCCAGACGACCCTGACGATTCTCAAACCCGACCCAAATCAGGTAAATGACCACCAACAACATTGGCGCAACCGCCATGGCGATGAGGCAACCACGCTTCTTCCTTGCTGGGGATTCAGAGTTGGACAGATCGTTTGTGAATAGACTATTTCTGAGCTCCTAACAACCAAACGATAACCAATATCGCTTATCAATGCTTCCAACAACGACCGCTGGTGTCTCTAGACTCATCGAGCCTAGAAGCCTCAAATGACCGTTCAAGCGATGAGAATATAAGCCACATCATCTTCCGTCAGAGCTCCAGCGGCCCAAAGATCGAAAACCAGCCGATCAAATACTGCCAAGTCCGACTCAGTTCGACAACTCTTCGACCATCGGTGATTCACAAGGGCTGCTACGAGATCGGAATTGTCCGTGCCCCGCTTTGACTTCGCCGCCAACAGCCAAAAATCCTCGTTGGTCTTCGTCGAAATGTTCTCGGACTGAGGCTTAAATCCGACTCGTGCGGAAACGACCCGCTGCTCCTGTCCAAAAGACGAAGGAGCTTGAACAAAAAACAGCAGTGCGAGGACTAAGATATTCTCCTTCATGATTACAAAACGCCGAAACGGTCTTTGTTACCTACCACGCACATCCCCCCGATGGCAATCACGATGACACCGGTCTACAGCGTCTTGCGCCTTCAGTAGAAGACATCTCTAGCGGCGGCGGTTGCGACGCCCTGCGCAGATCCCGAGACCGGCGAGAAGCAGTGCAGCACGTCCTGGCTCTGGGACGGGATCTACAATTGCCTCAACACCTCCGAAGCTAAACTGGAATCTGGTATTTGCCGGCAAATCCGTCACGGGCGTAAAGAAGTAGTGGGATTGCTGAAAGGATACATCCTTGCTGCTGTCAGTGGGATCAGTCAGCTCAACCACTCCGAATTCACCAACTGGAATTGCAGGTGCAGTATAGTTTGCAGTATTAGCATCAGTAAAATTAATAAATGTAGTGTTATTACTGCCGCCCCGAGATCTCAATATTCCAGTATTGTTGAAATGTGTGTTTCCGCTGCTTGGACCACTAGGGCTGCCCGCGTAATTCTGGAAGGTATTATTCCCTCCAGTCATTTCTAGATCCAAGCTTAGTGCAGGAGCGCCTTCAAACCATCGCACTTCATTGGCGATTCTCGTCCCTCCTCCAGGCGATCCACTTTCTAGCATGACACTGAAATCAAAGCAGAGCATAAATTCAGTTCCGCCTGGAATCACATCAGTATTTTCAAACCAGATTTTCTTGTTTAGGCTATTACCCGTGATTGGGAGGCCAGTCGTGTAGTCATGAGAATTTGTGCCCACCAAGCCATTAATGTCTGAGCTGAAATTCACTGTCTCACCAGGTGCAAAAGTTGTTATGCTGAAGATTTCGTCAGCGCCACCAGCGGTGTAGGGGTTTCCTGCTGCGGTGCCTGGGTTGGCTACATAAGTAAATGAAGCGAAGGCTACGTGACTACTTAGTGCACTAGCAATCAGAGCCGGAGCGAGGAGGAAACGGGTGTGTTTCATGGGTGGTTGTTGGGTTGTGGGGTCTTCCTGAAAAGCGAAGTGTCGAAATCGGTCGCACTTCTTGGGCATGGCCTTTTCCTGCAGGTGCTGTCGTCTCCCAGCAGGGAGAGCGTAGCTAAGGTATGAGTCTTCTCTGCCGGATAGGAGCAGTTTTGAACGAACTCTGGGGTGGGTTGGGAATGCGTTGGGGTAGGAAGGTGGACTCCTTAGATGATGCGCAACTGATGGGAAAAGTAACGGTGAAAATAAAGAAGTGGGAAACGAAAGGGGTCGTAACTCCGGCAGCGTCGCTGGGTCTTAGGTTGTCCTGCGGCGTCTTAGAAACAAGGCGGTGCTGAATATACCCAGCAAAACAGCGCGCGAGGGTTCTGGGATCGGGTGGTTGTCCGCATCAATGAAGAACTGGAAACTGTTTCTGACATTGAAACCATTGTTCCCATCCCCGATCGCCGTGGCATGGGTGAACGTGAAGGACGAGCCCGTCCCGTCAATCGTCCATTCGGGGTGAGCCGCATTGGTGTTTGTATCCCCTGTATTCCATGGATAAGCGCCGATCGTGATCGTGGTGTCTCCAGCGGAAAAAACCCCGGGCAATGGCCCAGAAGAGTTAGGGACGGTATCGTTGAGGATCGTGAAAGAAGTATTGTCGAAAGTACCGCCACCAACCGTAAGGGTGTCCGTCTCGTCAGGACCGTGATGAGTCAACTGCTCAATTTGAAAGTCGACGACCGATCCGAAGGTCACCGTGTAGGTGTTTGAACCTTCGACACGGTTATCGAAAACAGAACCAATAAGGGGGGTGCCTCCAGTAAATCCTCCTGCAAAATCTAAAGTGACGGTGCAGCCTGCAATACCCAAAACATCGTTATAGACGAGTGGCCCGCTTGTTGAAGATAGCGTCGCAGGATCCGGATTCGAGGAGTTCCACGTCGCGTAATTCGAGAAATCCACCAAGGTAAGGGCGGCGGACAGTGGGGACACAAGAGATGTGAGAGCGAGGGTAGTAAGGATGGGAAGTTTCATGAGGCTGGCGATGTGCTGTGAGTAGCTTGGTGCTTGGGCGGATGTGGGCCCAAAAAGGCATCACCTTAGGGAATGCGTGGCTCAAGGGAGAGGTAACGGTAAAAATAAAAGAAAGGGCGAAAAAAGCTAGGCTTACACATGAAGCGCTATGAATCCCTGAGTCTTCATCGTCGAATCCACGGAAGAGGAGGTTTTCGAAGCTAAGCCCAGCCGTAGGCCGTATGGCCGAGAAAACCAGTTTACCTGCTTGGGCGCACCCGACGCGTTTCGGCTGGGATTTCAACCCCGTTCACTGACCTCGCTCACTCTTCCAGAGATTGATCTCCTCGTTGGGGATGTCGTTTGAGGATTCGGCACCGTCGGTGCTACGGCCTGAGTGGACGTAAGCAGTCAATTGCTTGAGGAGAGCCTTGGCTTTTTCGGGGTTTGATTCGTAGAGGTTGTTCGTTTCGCCTGGGTCATCGGCGAGATTGTAGAGCTGGGCTTTGGGAAGATTTTGTTTTTGGGCGTCAGCTTCTTTAGGCGCAGTCCAACCTCCTGATCCGTAGGCGAGGAGGAGTTTCCAATCACCTTCACGGTAGGCAAAGTGTCCACTGAAGGAGTGATTGACGATGCCTTTGCGGGTGGTGGTGATGTCTTGACCTTTGAAGGCGGGAAGGATACTGACGCTGTCCTCGCCACTGTTACCGGGGACGTTAGCATTGACGATCTCGGCGCAGGTCGCGAGGAGATCCGTCTGGCAAGTGAGGGTGTGGTTAAGCGTGCCAGGTTTGATCACGGCAGGCCATTTGACCAAGAACGGGACGCGGTGTCCTCCCTCCCAGAGGTCGGCTTTGGAGCCACGGAACTGGGCGCTCGGAAAGTGACCTTGTTCTTCGAGGTCAGTAATTTTGGCGGCCCTAGAGCAGCCGTTATCGCTCGTCACGATGACGAGGGTGTTCTCAGAAAGGCCTTTAGCGTCGAGGGCGGCGATGACTTGGCCGACAATGTCATCGGTTTGCATCATGAAGTCACCGTATCTGCCAAGTGGGCTTTTCCCCTGCCATTTCTTGGCCGGGACAATGGGCGTGTGAGGAGAGGTGAGAGGCATGTAGATGAAAAACGGAGCCTCCTCTTTGTAGTCGGTGATGTACTCGACTGTTTCACGGGCGAAGTCATCGAGGACGTCGATGGCTTCAAAGTCTTTACTGGCAGGGCCTTTACGATTGAAGGCTTTGATTTGGGTGCCGGAGCCGACGAATTGGTTGTCGCGAATCCAGACGTAGGGAGGGAAATCGAGTGAAGCGGTGATGCCATACCAAGAGTCAAAGCCAAGGTTAACAGGGCCGCCCTTGATCTTACCGTTCCAGTCGATATTGGAGATGGACGCAGGATCAACTTCGACACTCTGTTTCCCTCCGAGGTTTTTAGCTTTCGCTATTTCTCCGTCGGTGGTGGGGATGTCGAGGCCGAGGTGCCACTTGCCGATCATCGCGGTGGTGTAGCCGTGCTCTTTGAGAAAGCTGGGGACGGTGGTACGGTCGGCGGCGATCAGAGGGGGACCATAGCCGTTGAGAACGCCTTTTTGGAGATGAGTGCGCCAGTGATAGCGTCCCGTGAGGACACTGTAGCGAGTGGGCGTGCAGACGGAAGAGCTGGTGTGGGCGTCGGTGAAGGTCATGCCGTCACGGGCGACCGCGTCCATGTGGGGTGTGGGGATTTTGCCGCGCTCAGGGTTGAGACACTGGACATCGCCGTAGCCCATGTCATCGGCCAGAATGTAGACGATGTTCGGGAGGGTTGCCTGCTCTTGGCTTTGGGCGGTAGCGATGAGGGTCGCGCAAAAAAAGCTTATGGCAGTGAGAAGGCGCTGAAGTGATCGTGGATTCATAACTGGCTTTGAGTGAAGTCTATGGAAGCTGACTTAGACTTCCAGAGAATAACGAACGAAAGACCGACGTCCAATTTATCGATAGGTGAAGACGCTGGTAGTCAAGCGCCTGCCGCTGTAGAAAAGAAATTGTGGGGATATTCTATCGCTAACTCGGATAGTGAAGTTAGTACCAGCAGACGCTGACACAGTTTCAGCGTTAGCTCAGAACACTCATGAACTGATTTGATTGATCAATGAAAAACGTATCACGACTCATTGTACTCTCACTTGTTGGGCTACTGTCCTGTGCCTTCGCTGCAGACTCAGCGAACACTCCTCCGAATATCATTTTTGTCATGACGGATGATCAGGGCTACCCGCCTGTCGGAGTGCATGGTCATCCTTGGATCCGCACACCGCACTTGGACGATATGCATGCACAGTCGGTTCGCTTTGATCGCTTCACGATGGGCTCGACTTGTGCTCCGAGCCGTGCAGGGATCATGACCGGTGTTCACTCGATCCGCACCGGAGTGACGCACACGATTTATGAGCGTGAACGGGTTAATTTGAACGCGCTCACGATCCCGCAGGTATTAGAGCCCGCCCGCTACACTTCGGGCTATTTCGGTAAATGGCATCTGGGCGATGAAACACCGTATCAGCCAGAAAATCGCGGCTTTGACGAGGTGTTCATTCACGGAGCGGGTGGTATCGGGCAGGCCTATCCTGGTTCCTGCGCGGATGCGCCCGGTAACACCTACTTCAACCCGGTATTTAAACACAACGGCACGTTTGTGAAAACGAAGGGGTACTGCACCGATGTCCTATTTAAGGCGACGTTGGGCTGGATCCAATCGGTCAAAGATTCCGATCAGCCGTTTTTTGCCTATCTTTCAACGAATGCGCCGCACGGCCCGTTCATCGCGCCGCCCAAGTACCAGAAATATTATGAAGACCACGGGTTCAATCACAAAGCCGCAGGCTTTTACGGGATGATTGAGCATATCGACCACTGTATGGGGCAGATGGTCGAGCAGTTGGATGCATGGGGTTTGATGGAAAACACCCTGATCATATTTACTTCTGACAATGGAATGACCCGGACCGGTTGCGGATTGATGGGGGTTGCTGGCCGTCCACAAGTTCGGCTTGGCACGGATAGCGATGGGAAGCCGATGATGTCCTACAACGCGGGGATGAAGGGGCTCAAAGGCACCGTGCAAGAGGGCGGTGTACGCGCTCCGTTCTTTGTTCGCTGGGATGGCGTGACCGATGAGGGCAAAACCGTGGATACGGTCGCCACATATTTAGATATCTTGCCGACACTGGCGGATTTTGCCGGGGTGCCGCTTCCGGAAACGCAGGAGTTTGAAGGTCGGAGCCTAAAGCCTTTGATCATGGAAGAAGACGCGGCCTGGGAGGATCGCATGCATTTTCAGCATGTGACACGCTGGGGCAAGGGAGCAGATCCTAACAAGTTTAAGTGGAAGAGTTACTCTGTGCGCAATCAACGCTTCCGGCTTGTCGAAGGGGCTCTCTACGATATGGAAAAAGATCCGGGGCAGAACCACAATGTGGCATCAGAACATCCTGAGCTCGTGTCTGAAATGAAAAAGGCCTACGAAGTATTCTGGGACGAGACCCGTCCGCTGATGATTAATGAAGATGTGCCACTGGCAAAGACGAAGCCGTTTCATGTCGATTATAACGCGCAGAAGAAAAGCACCGGCATTCCTACTTGGATCGCACCTCCGCTGACGTGGGAAGAGTCTTATACCGAGTGAGGCAAGTTGCAGTGAAGAATGCCGCTGAAGAGCGGGCAAGGGGCAATCGTCAATGGCGCGTGATTAAGCCGATGACGACTGACCCGAATGGAACGTGACTAAACCGTTTTTCGAGGAATAGAGGCCACTTGTAGCTGAAAGACGGACGGATTGGCAATCCATCCTACCGTTGCTTACTGAGACTGGACGAACTAATAGGGAGCCCACTACTTCTCCATGATCTGTATGTCACTGAAAGTCTGGTAGTTGTTTTCATCGATCAGGAGAAAGCACCACGCCTCGATGCCCTTCGGAATCTCGGCGCGGATGACCTTGCCGGAAGAAGCAATCGCAGCAGGAATTTTGACGCCAATACGGACGTCGAACTCCTCTTTACCTCGCTTCTTTTCCGCATCCGGATTGTCACGATAAATCACATAGGCGGTTTCAATCGTGGGGCTTGTGGCCGACACTCTCACTCTAGCCTCGCGATTTTCTGCATCGTATTTCACCGCTTCAATCTTCGCAGATGGTGTGGTTTTGCCTTCATAAGCGGGATTGAGATATGGGCCTTCAACCTGATTCTCTTCAAGGTGCCGATCCAACTTTTCTGACAGCGTTTCGATGAGTGACGCAAACTCAGGATCTCCCGCGAGATCCGTTGTTTCTTCGAAGTCATTTCGTTGCCCGTCTTTGTAGAGACGGAACAGACTGTAGTCGTGCGTGTGGTAGTTCTTGTAGAATTTGAAATCCCCTTCGCGGAGGGCGGATCTCATGGTGGTCTGGCCGTGCGGGAAGTGCCAAAATAGATTTTCCCGTTCGCCACCCGCCGCGTCTACAATCTGCTGAGATTCGTTCAGAAGCACCGAAGTGATGTCGAGGCCGCCTAATAGTTCTGCTGCTTTCGGAGCGATCTTGGATTGGGTCAAATTCAGGATCGTCGGGAAGTAGTCGAGTTGATTGACCAAGCCATCGAACTGCGATGCCTTAGGAATCCTAGGGCCGGCGATGACCATCGGGACACGAATCCCGCCCTCTTCGGCATTGGATTTCCCGAGCTTTAGCGGGGTGTTGTCGGACAGAACCTCCGAGCCATGCCTCAATGCCCCTCCGTTATCGGAGGTAAAAATCACATAGGTCGTCTCGATAAGCTTCTTATCCGGATTGCGCGGATCATCGGTCTTTTCAAGATGGTCGAGAACGCGTCCCAAACTCCAATCGACCGTGGTTACCATGGACGCGAAATACGGATTATTCTGACCGGGTGTGGACATCGCTCCGGGCTCTGGAGGGAACGGTTGTCCCAGCTTATCGCAGTAGTGTTCGAGCAACTCGCCGTTCCGGGTCATCGCTGGCCAGTGAACCATCCAGTGAGCGAGGTAGAGAAAAAACGGCTTATCTTTGTCCTCTTCGATAAACTTGAGGGCGGTCTCGGTGACATCATCATACGGATAAGAAATTCCGTCTGGGTTCTTCTCGCTGACCGGCGGGTATTTCTCCTTGCTCAACGGATACTTGGGATCATCGGCAGTCGAAAAATCGCTGGTTCGATCAGCGGTCTTCCGATGGACACCGCGTTCTTCGTGACTGAAGTCGAAGCCGAAGAGTGACGAACTGAGCCCAAGGTGCCATTTGCCCACGTGCCCTGTCCGGTAGCCGTTCTCCCCCAGAGCAGTTGCTAAGGTGAGCGCATCTAGCTGAAGATGGGAGCCAAGATATGGATCAACAAATTCGGCCGATGCCTTGCCTTCGATGATCCTGTCGAACAACACATGAGTGTAACGAAGTCGACCGGGATGCTGCCCCGTAATGATCCCTGCTCGTGAAGGCGCGCAGGTCGGCGCAGCGGAATATCCCTGGGTGAAGTTCATTCCTTGTTCCGCAAGCCTCAGCACGTTGGGCGTATCGTAGGCACACGGCTCATCCACGTCATTCAATTGGGATCCTTGCCATCCCAGATCATCAACATAGAAGATGAGGATGTTGGGTTTCAGTTCCGCAGCGAACGCGAAACTCGAAGCCGCAACGACGCTCATCGCTAGTGCTGCACTTAGTTTACTCATGACTTTCATGCTTTCGTTGTTACCTCCTCGATCGTATCACTGACCCTATTCACTCTTCCAAAGATTGATTTCCTTGTTGGGGAGGTCGTTTGGTGATTCGGGGCCGTCGGTGCTACGGCCTGAGTGGATGTCGGCGGTTAATTGATCGAGGAGAGCTTGGGCTTTTTCGGGGTTGGATTCGTAGAGGTTGTTCGTTTCGCCTGGGTCGTCGGCGAGATTGTAGAGCTGGGCTTTGGGGAGATTTTGTTTTTGGGCGGTCTCTTCTTTCGGAGCCGTCCAACCTCCCGATCCGTAGGAGAGGAGGAGTTTCCATTGGCCGCTGGTGTCATTGAGACGGTAGGCGAAGTGGCCTTCGACGGAGTGGTGGATGATGCCTTTTCTCGTGGAGACGAGGGCTTCGTTTTTGAACGCCGGAAGAAAGCTCACGCTATCCTCGCAACTTTTGGCTGGGATGTCCTCATGGAGAAGATCGACACAAGTGGCGAATAGATCGGTGAGGCAAAGGGTGGTGTCGTTTGTGCTGCCAGGTTCGATGTGGCCGGGCCAGCTAGCGAGGAAAGGGACGCGGTGACCGCCGTCCCAGAGATCGGCCTTGGAGCCGCGCATGTGGGCGCTGGCGAAGTGGCCCTTTGCTTCGAGATCTTTGAAGTTCGCAGCCTTGGAACATCCGTTGTCAGCAGTGAAGATGATGAGGGTGTTTTCGTAGAGGCCATTGTCCTTGAGCGCCTGGATGACTTGCCCGACGGAGTCGTCGTTTTCCATGACGAAGTCGGCGTATTTGTTGATGCCGCTTTTGCCCTGCCATTCTTCGCTGGGGACGATCGGCGTGTGAGGTGAGCCGTAGGGGAGATAAAGGAAAAATGGAGTGTCCTTCTCTTGGGCTCGCTCGTTGATGTAGGCGATAGATTCGCGGGTGAGGCGGGGGAGGAAGTTGATTTCGTCTTCGTGTTTGATGACGGTGTCGCCCTCGATAATGGCTTTCATGGAGCCTGCGTGGTGGATGCCGTGAAAGCGGTCGAATCCTCGGGTGAGGGGGCCATCGGGGATGGTTGTGCCCACGGGAACCATTTTCCTTTTCTGCTCCTTCTTGGTGAGTTCTTTTCCGGTTTCGGGGTCGGTGTAGCGGAAGTCGAGGTGCCATTTCCCGAAGATGGCAGTGTGGTAGCCTTGGGATTTGAGGAAGGTAGCAACGGTGGGTCGGTCGGCGGCGACGAGGTTGGGGCCGAACCCGGAGACGACGCCGCGTTGGAGACGGGTGCGCCAGCTGTAGCGTCCGGTGAGGAGACCATAGCGGGTAGGAGTGCAGACGGCGGAGCCGGAGTGGGCGTCGGTAAAGATCATGCCAGAAGTGGCGAGTGCGTCGAGGTGGGGTGTTTTGATCTTTCCACGTTCGGGGTTGAGGATTTGCACATCGCCGTAGCCGAGATCGTCGCAGAAGAGGACGACGATGTTGGGCTTGGGCTTTTCGTCTGTTTGCGCACAGAGGGGCAGAAGAGAGGATGCTAGCGCGAGGAGCGTAAGGACTAATTTCATGGCAGGATGGAATTGAAGGCAGTCTATTCCGAAAAATTAACCGATACTTGATCGAGAATCGGCACGGCTCCGTCGCCGGATCCAGAAATTTTGAGTTCAAACTGAAAGCCGTATCCTTCGGGAAGGCTGGAGAGATCGAGTTGAGCGGGAGCCTTCGCCACTTGCTTGGCAAATCCGGGGATGCCGGAATAGGTCTCGCTGACTTCTTCCCAGTCAGTCCATTGGTTGATGGTGTCGTCATTGGTGGTATCGACACCGACTCTAACCTCGACTCCAGGCACCCAAGGCCCCGAACTGACAAAGTCCTCCTTCGTCTGGGTGATGAGGTAGAACTTTCCGTCCGCAAAGATAATATCGGGGTCAGGGTGGCCTTTGCCGATATTGCCGCAGAACGTGAACTGTTCGTCGAGGCTGGAGGAGGTGAACCAGCCGACACTCATGGCATTTTTCCCATGCCCATCTTTTGGATCGAAATCAGCAAAGAGGTAGTATTGGCCTCCGATGGAAATGGCGGCCCAGTCCCCGTAAGCGTTTTGTTCCGGTTGGTGAATTTCGTATTTTGCGAAAGCTCGTTTGTCGCCAGGCTTGAGACGGTGCTGGGGACTTGCCTCGGCAACGACTTTGGTTGGGAACTCGTTGCTCCGTGGTCCCATGTGCCAGTGGGGATGGAAATACTCCCCGAACTTTCCGGTGGGCTTGGTGCGCTCATCGACTGGCGGAGCGAGGATTTTGAAGTCCCCTTTGCCGTCTTGGCTGACGGCATGCATTGCTAAAGGCGAGTCCCATGCGTGGGTGGAAGCATCGATCGGGCTCCAGTCCTCTAGGATCAGGTGAAAATTCCCTTCCAGATCGCGAATAACGGCACAGTCAGATCCATGCGAAGGGTCAGCAAAAGCCATTCCCAAATCCTCCCCTGGGATGCCATCGGTTAGATCGCTATCAATGACGAGATGGGGATCCTGATCATTGGGAAAGTCATAGTAGAAGTAGACCTTGCCATCCACCAGCTCAGCCGTGGTGACGCAACCAGCATGGGGTGGAGTGACGGCACCGTGAAACACCCAATTGACCATATCGCGACTCTGCCAGCCGTAGTAGCCACCACCGTTTTTCTTCAAAGCTCCCGGAGCAAGGAAGAGGTGCGGATCTTTCGTGCTCAAGAGCGGGACATCGAAACCCTCCAACTCCGCAGGTGCCCCAGGCTTGAAATTTTTGGCGGCGCGATAGCGTCCAAAGAGCCAATAATCGTCCGGGCCTTTCCGAAGAGCGACCGGAGCATCCCTTACTGTATTCGGGCCGATCTGGCCGACAGGCTCCCAATGGTGCCAACCGGGTGACTGGTTGATCGTGATTGTCGAGGCCGAACGTTTTTTCTCAAAGGTCTTCAGTGTACTTCGAAAAGTCGCTTTCTTCGCCGTGGGGGAAGCAAGCCCATCCTCGACGCTCAGGTTGCTTTGCTCGGCACTAGCCGCCTGCCACTCCTCCTGGCTATCGACCGTCCACCCCGTTTCGGCGAAGGCGACCGCTGGGATGATTCCGACGGCAATGGTCAGAGCAAAAGAGATCGTTCGATTTGTCATGGAGAAATTGCTTCGTGTCTGTGGGAATGCCCGCTCCAAAGTGCGCCAAGCGCTTCAAAAACTGGTGAGCGAGCAGAGGCTTGTGTTACGTCAACGTGGTTAAAGAGATCCCATTACCTTGTCCAAACTTTCTCGCCACTCTTCAAAAGATTCGAATTCGGTGTGAGGAATGACTCGGGTTTGGAGAGGTAGCGGTGAAAGGTGAGAAACGGGAAGAAAAATGGGGCGCAGAATAAGATTCTGCGCCCCTTGGGTAGTCTTGAATTGGATTGGTTTACAAAGCGGACACTTCCTTCTCTCTAGGGGCGTTTATTGCGACGTCTTGCCCAAGATCACAGGTCGATGAGAAGCAGAGTGGCACCCTGGCTCCGGAAAGCCCAGCGATGTCTTACTTCCGCCGCCGACGGAGGACAATCCCGACAAGTCCGAGTCCGAGGAGGACGGCGCGTGAGGGCTCGGGAATGGTAGCCGCTGCTGCCAAGCCAAAGGCGCTGTTTAATCCCCTATCGGTGTCGCGGCGCAGGCGAAGGACAGACGAGGGTGCGTAGGTTACATTAAAATCGGCCTCACTCACGTCCAGTTGCATGTCAGGGCCGTAGGAAGCAAGACCCGTGGCTGCCTCCCATGCGAAGGCTGACGAAAATCCTGCTGGGACTGTGAAGGCGGTGCCGAGGTTGTTAAGCGCGCCGTTTGTCTCTACTTGGTCATTCGCTGAATCAATCAATGCGATCGGGGATGTGGAAAAGAGCTGTTCATTGTTGTTGAGGCGTTGAATGTCACTGCCTAAAACGCCGTCGCTTCCCATCACCGTGTTCGGACTATAGTTTTGGGCTGTGACACCGAATGTTACCGCCGTAGGCGTGCCCATGTTCGTGATGGGATTGTAGGTACCCAGATCAAAGGTGCAGACCGAAATATCGACCCAACCGTCTCGGTTGATCGCTGTGTAAAGATCGGCAGATCCGTCAGGGTGTACCGCAAACATATTATTGGCGGCTCCACTAGGAGCCACCGCACCGTCTGCCGGATGCCTGAGGTCGAAGAGATCGTTTAATTTGACGGCGTAGTCCACCTGCGTCCCATTGTCTAGGGTGAGGATTCCGTAACTGATCGCCGAGCCAAAGGTGGTGGCTGCGGGGCCACCAACTACCCCGCCGTCCGTAAATTCGCCGTTGGGTGACATTGCGTCGGGAGCCCAGAAGAGGGCGGCAGACGCGTTGGAGGTGAGTAAGATCAGCGATGAGGTGATGGAAAGTAGGGAGGTTGTCTTGGGATTCATGGATTGGAGTCGCAGGTGATTACGAAGTGATGCCAGCCGTTAACCGGTGCATTCCTAGGGTAATGCGCCGTTCAGAGAGGAGGTAACGGTGAAAATTGAAAAAATTGGAAAAAAAGGGGGCGCAGAAAAGGATTCTGCGCCCGTCAAACGGTTTATAGAATGCCTCGTGGCTATCTTCTTCGGCGAAGAGTCACCAAACCGAGACCAACAGCCATCAGCAGAGCCCGCGTGGGCTCTGGTACCGCGAGAGCGTCCACGGCTAGGTCGCGAGACCCATCGTAGGAAAACACGAATCGGGCATCTGGTGCGAAAGTCCCGGCGGTTGGCGTGATTTTTATGGAGAAGGTATCTGCATAGAATTGGCCGACGTCCGTATTGTCAAAACTCGTGTTTTCGTCGTCGAATCCACGAACGAGAAGGTTATCGGGGTCACTTCCCCCTCCAAGTCCGCTAAAACCGTTGGAGGAGTTAAAGGCAAGGGTGTTTGGAGTTGCGGTATTGTCCCACTGAGCGCTGGAAAAAGGGGTGTAGCCGCTGGGGCCGCCGCCGGGAACGAATGAAGTTGGAGTTGCAGGAGAAGGAGAATACTGAAGTCCTCCGATCGTGTAGGTGATATCAAAATCACTGTCCGTGGCACCCGTACCGGGATCAAGTAGTCCGGTCGAAAAGCCCCACGGCAGTCCATTTATGAACGTGGGATTCATTCGCGCGTTGATGGGAGCAGAAAAGGTTGAGGTATAGCCAAACATGCTGACATCCTCCAAATTCGTAATACTAAAACCCTTCCAAAATCCACCTGTTTGACTAAACTCAAGATCAGCGGTTCCACCCATGAGGCTAAAAGTAGTGTCCACCGTCATGCCGTTAAGCAAGGGAGAGCCGGAGCCGCCGCCAACAATATCCATTCCGAGAACGTCTCCATTGGCGATACCCGTGATCGCGTCCGTGCCTCCGGAGCCAGTTACGATATTGTTGTCGACGATGCCTGATCCAATGAAACTGCCCGTGGTTGGGTTACCAGACGCATTGGTATCAAAAGCCAGCTGTATATTCCCGTAGGAGATCGAACTGCTTGCTTGAGCTAGGACGGCACAGAGAATGCACCCTTTGGTAATTTGGGACGATTTTGCTTTCACGGGTTGGGGTGTGTTGGTGTGGGGAGAGCGATCAAAGTGACCGAAGTGGAGCCAAGTTTAGGATTTAGAGTTCTTGGAGAATGCTTTGCCATGGGTTGTTAGAGGAGGCCGAAACCCGACAGTGAAGTCATTGACACGATGACCATGCGGTCACCAGAACTAGGTGCTTCGGCGACGGCGCAAAAGAACTGTTCCGAAACCGAACAAAACGAGCATTGCCCGTGAAGGCTCAGGGATGATGGTGATGCTGCGCCACGCTAATTGCGTATCAAGAACCCCTTCTCCATTGATGTGGGTGTTGACCCACTCAAATTCTAAGCTTCCACCTGCTGGCACTACGAGATAACCGATCGGCGGGAATGAGCCAGGGCCTTGAACGTTGGTCGAATTGAATACGGTGGGGGTAGCCGTCCCTCCATTGGCATCTGAAAGAACGCCAAAAGTCCCGGTAAAGCCACCTAGTGAGGTGCCGCCGCCGTTTAATGTGATTGAACCGGCTGTCAAATTATCCGTGTATCCTGCAGGTATCGGAGGATCCATCGCTCCCGGCCTGTCGTCCCTGCGCACGGTGAAATCGGTCACGTAGCGGTCACTCCCAGACGAGTTGTCGATCTTGAATGTCATTGTCTCCACTCCTCCATTGACCGTGTCTAGTGAGTTTCGGCGAGTGGCATTTGAATCGCTTGCAACCCAGACTCCTAGACCAACCGTATCTGCCCAGAGTTCGGCGGTTTCAGTTGTGTGACTAGCAGTGATGGTCATACTGACGGCACCATCAGTTGCGCTAACCACCGTAACTGTATCCGTCCCTGAGCCCGCAGCTCCAGTTCCATCGTAGTCATCGAAGTTAAAGACGGTTACAGCTGCAGTTGCTGAAAGAGGAAGTATCGCGAGGATCGCAAGGGGGAGGTGCTTGGAGCTCATACTATTCGTTGTTTGGGATGGCTCGGGGTCGGAGAGGTCGCGGTGAAAGTTGAAAAACGGGGCGCAGAATAGATCCTGCTCCGCCATTGGGTATTCGGGTCGAAAGCGCAGATCTTTAGGTAGCGAGATATTGGGGTGGTAGGTCATGGGCGCGTGCCCTGCTCTCGGCAGTCATGGGCACCGAAAAATGTAGTCTTTAGGTTATGCGCCTCCCGAAGAAGAGGTAACGGTGAAAGCTGAGAATAACGGGAACAGAAAGAGGGAGGGGAGCTACTGTGCCGACTGGTACAGTAGCGAAATCTGCTCGGCGCTGAGGGCACTGGGAAAGATGGCGACATCGTCCATGCGGCCATGCCAACGATGAATTGGCGAGAGTTTATCGCTACTTCTGCGCGCGCCGAGAAACAGCTGCACATCGGGAGTCAGGATGATCGGGCTGTCCGCCCCACCATTGATCTGGCCGGTGGCGACCGGCTCCCCGTTGCGGTAGAGGGTGGCCTGATCGCCGGTGAGGGTGAACGCCACATGTTGCCACTCCTCCAGCGGGAAGATCGTTTCGTCCATCAGGCGGATCCGCTTGCTTTCTCCATGCCGAACTCCGAGAGAAAGCCTGCCGTCTTGGTAGTGGTCGAGGAAGATCCCATTACCAAGAGCCACGATGGTGCCGCCGCTCGAGTCAGCTCGAACGAAACCAGAGAAGGTGAAGTTCTCAGGGAGACCAGTGAAGAGACCTTCGACAACCGCATTGGCTCCACCGTTTCCACCGATAGAAAGGGAAGCGCCGTTCTTCCCAGCGGCGAAGACCTCGCTGCTATTCTCGTGTTCAACAACAGCCCCGTGGTGATCTCCGATACTATCGATGAGTGCGTTTTCATCATCGGCCGGAGCCATTCGGTAGTGGGCAATGGCACCAAAATCACGGACGAGATCCAAATACTCGGCCTTATTGAGGGCGACGAAGCGGTCGCGGGCTAAAGGGATGGCAGCCGGGTCGTTTCCGATGGTCAGCACCTGGGTCGCGTCATTGGAGTGAAGGCGGACGGGCATGGCGCCAGAGTGTCTGCCTTTGACTTCCACTTGCCCCTCGAAGACATGTATCTCGCTTGCGCCGCCGGTGGCGCTGACATCAACACCAAATCGAGTTCCTAAATCGACGATCTCGGCAGTCGCCGTAAGGACGGTGAAGCCGACGCCTTGCTCGGGCACATTGGCGATGAGGCGGCCATAGGCTAACTCGACGGGGCTCTCGGCCTGGATCAGGAACGCTGCTGGAGCTTCAATGAGCAATTCGACGCCGAGCTTGGTTCTCAATCCAACGACTCCTGTCTCTAAAAGGTAGTCTCCTGGGCGGAGAACTTCGCCGTCGGTAAGTTCGACTGAAGATCCCTCGATTCGTAGCGGGGTTCCCGAGAGGGAGGTGACCCTACCGATCTCTGGGCCACGCGACCATTGCCAGGCGCGCAGCTGGGGCATGGCGAACGTGACAAGCACGGCTAAGAATCCACCAATGAGCAGGGCCACGGCCAATGGACGAGCTTTCTTAGAAGGAGAGGTCGGGTTGTCTGCGGTTTTATCGACAAAATCGCAATGTTCGAATCCAAGCTTGCCTTGTGCCCAAGCGATTTCCGCGTGGAGCTGGCAATGCGCGAGGTAGCGAGCACGAGCTTCGGGAACGGCTTCTACCAACTCGGCGAGGCGAGCCCGCTGGTCTGGGGTGAGTTCACCATCGATCAACTCGGAGAGAAGGGTATCCAGTTCGTCGTGTTTACTCATGATCCCTCCTTTATTTCGATCTCCACACAAGAGATCAGGCTGATGCGAGCGCGGTAGAGCACTTGCTTCACCGCAGTGGCGGCGAGGCTAAGACTTTCGGCGATCGTCTTGATCGAGCTACCTTCACTGTAGCGACTTCGGACGATCTCGCGCTGCCGGTCGGGGAGTTTTTCAATGCACCGCCGGAGAGCCTCCTGGCGTCGTTCGTGGAGTCCCGTATCCTTGGTGGATTCGACTGCCTCTGCAGCTAATCTGCCAAGAAAGTCCTCGTCTCCAATGAAAACGTCCTCCTTGGCCAGTTTCCGCTGGTAGGTCAGCGTCTGCAGATAGGCAATTCGCATCATCCAAGCCGCGAAGTTCGAGCCCATCTGAAACTGATCGCACTTCCGCCACATAATCAGGTTGGTCTCTTGCATGACTTCCTGCGCGTGCTGTCGGTTTCCCAGCAACGAGAGAGCATAACCAAAGAGCCGACTCTGATGAGTCGTGAGCAGTTGGATAAACTCCGGTGTGGGTTGTGCAGCCATGGGCGCGTAAAGGAGTTATCCTCCCATAGGAAATGCGCAGCTCAAGGGAGAGGTAACGGAGAAAATGACTAAATTTTGGGAATTGGATGCAGACGCTACGGTAAGGCATCGGACAGCTCTAAAGCAGAAGATCCCCTACCCTACCCTGTCCATTAATGACAAAAACCAGAACGAAAGGCCAGCCAGAACCTGTCGTGGTCCGAACTACGGTTCGTTCGGCCAAACGAACCAACGACGTGCATCAGCCCGCTTCCCGAGGTCGGTCTGAAGGTGTCGCGAGACCAATTTCTGGTAATAGATATCAGCGGCTTCGGGGTCTTTGACAGCTAACCAGAGCCCGGCTTCGTTGAGCATGTGGGTAGCCTTGTCCGAATTCCGAGGCATCCATCCGGCAGCTCGGTCGGCAATCACGGCGGCGCGGTGGCGGTAGTGAAACCTCTTTTCGGGCTCCGATAGATGTCGCTGGGTTCGCTGTAGTTCACTGTCTCTCACAGCGATGGTAGAAGCGCGCTGATCAGAATGCCATTGCTGATCGCCCCAGCAACAGCAGCGAAATCATCGGTCTCTAGCCAGGTCGGCAAGGCGGTAATCGAGAACCGAAGATCAGAACACTGGTCAGCCAACCTCACTAGCAAGTCGGCGTAGTCTCTGAGTTTCAAGGTCGGGCAATCGTAGTCGATTTGAACCTCGCTTCCTGGTCTGATGGCGACCTGGTCGACCCAACCCCCGACTGCGCTGAATTGGGTCTCGGGATCTAGCCCAGCCAGATGCGGGCCGATCCGCAGCACCGGGATGGGTGACTTTGCCTGATCATAGAGTTGCTCCTGAGCCGCGTCGGGAAACTGCGGTCGGATCGTGCGCTGAGTATCAGCTTCGAGAGCAAGCAGGTAGAACTTGGACAAGTCACTCCACGAACGGTCGATCGCATCGCTCAAAGAATTGTTACCGTCCCAATCGTGCCGCCACAGATAGGCGGAGTGAGACAGAGGAACGGACAGGCCAGTGTTTTCGGCGCTGCGGCGATCGACAAACCGGTGCCAGCAGAAGCCAACCGAGCCCCAGCAGTACTAGCCCTCCGATTCCAAGCGACCACTTCTTCATGCCGCTCTATAGAGGGGCACGAACGCGATCTTAGATTCGAAATCGCTGAAATCGCTCTGGGGACAGTCTGATCAATTCCGCCCCGCCACAGAAATGAGAATCGATGTAGATAGCTTCGTCCTGAGTCTAATGGGGCAGGCTAGCACGTTCTGGGATGAACGGAGCACGACCGTCTCGGTCGTCGCTCTCTAGGGCTATGACCGGGACGGTCATGCCACGGTTCAATGGCGCGGGGTCTGGGGCCATGACCGGGACGGTCATGCCACGGTTCAATGGTGCGGGGTCTGGGGCTATGACCGGGACGGTCATGCCACGGTTCAATAGCTCGTTCCGAGGGTCTCTAGAGCCGACGCCGCATGGAGCCGACTGCTATGACACCGAGACCGACAAGGAGTGCCCGAGAGGGCTCCGGAACTATCACGACATCAAAGGAGATCCAAAATGGTAGTCTTCATATCTGGAAGCTCTATTGAGAAGCGGTTTCACCAATTGGTAAGTTGTCAGAAGTCTGTGAGTCGGGCACTGAACTGAGTAAAGGGGCACCGACTCTATTTGTCCCGACACTCATCATTCGGAAACGTAGCGGGACGGTCGCGGTTTGTGAAAGCGTGGATCGTGCCAAAGTCTCGTTCATCGAAAAATTGCCGAAAGTGCTAGGGTCGCTTATATACGCTTTTCGATGAAATCCCTTCGTTACACCGACCCGCGCCTCGTGGCCTGTCACGAGTGCGATGCGCTCTACCGATTGCGCCCGCTGCGCCCCGGGGAGCACTCGGATTGTGGGCGTTGCGGATCTCGGTTAGCCGGTCGCCGGAGGAAGGGCGTGCAACGTGCGACGGCATTGTTTTTGGGAGGAGCGGTGCTCTTCGGAGTGGCCATTTTTTGCCCTTTTTTGACGGTGGGTGCTGGCGGTCAGGGAAATACCGTGCACCTCTGGACAGCGATCAGCCAACTGGCGGAGGAAGACGGAGTCGGCGTTGCGATGGCGGTGGCATTGTTTCTGATCGTTGCTCCTTTGATTTTAGTGCTGGGAAATTTGTATCTCTTGCTGCCATTGCTACTCGGTAAAGCCGCCCCCGGAAGCTCTAAGGTAGCGCGCGCGGTAACGACGATGGAGGAGTGGGCAATGGTCGAAGTGTTTTTTGTCGGCGTGCTCGTTGCTCTACTCAAACTCGGGTCTCTCGCGAAGTTGGGATATGGCGAAGGCTTCTGGGCTTTGCTCGCATTCGTTCCTTGCATCACTGCGGCGCGGAGTGTTCTGGAGCGACATGAACTCTGGGCACGGCTCTCTGCCGCTGCGGATTTCCATCGTCCTCAGTCTCATGTCCCGCCGTCAGACCTTCCCTCGGCGGCGGCCCGTGGGCTTGCTTGCTGCCACACCTGTGGCTCAGTGGCCACGGCTGCCAGCCACCACTCCCCATGCCCCCGCTGCAGCACATCGCTCCATTTGCGCAAACCCAGCAGCCTTGCACGCACCTTGGCACTGACCGTCGCTTCGCTACTTCTCTACTTTCCCGCGAACTTACTTCCAATCATGGACGTATCGGGAATCAAGGGTACGGGAGCGAGCACCATTCTGGGAGGCGTCGTTACCTTCTGGCACCACGGATCCTACCTGGTCGCGGCGATTATCTTCACCGCAAGTGTGCTCATCCCGGTGGCAAAATTGATCGCTCTTTTCTGGCTCTGCCATATCACCAAAGCTCAGCGCAAACGGCCGCCTACAAATGCGGACGCCCTCGCCGCAACAAAGGTTTATCGTCTGACAGAACTCGTAGGTAGGTGGTCGATGGTTGACGTATTCGTCGTAGCTGTTCTTGTAGCCACCGTCCAGTTTAGCGGCGTTATGCAAATCCGCCCAGGCGGTGCTGCCCTCGCCTTTGCTGGCGTCGTCGTCCTCACGATGCTCGCGGCACTCTCATACGATCCTCGGCTCGTCTGGGATCGCGCAACGCCCGACGAGAATTCTTCATCTGATGCCTGATACCGAAGTCCCACAAGCCCCTGTTTCCGGCAAGCGCAAGCAACGCCCAAGCGCTGTCTGGATCGTGCCGATCGTTGCGTTGGTGCTGGGCATGTACCTCGTTCTCACTCACTACCAGTCGCTCGGACCTGAGACGACCGTGAGCTTCAAGACCGCAGAAGGGATCGTGGCAGGAGAAACAAAAGTGCTCGCTCGCAGCGTTGAAGTCGGAGAGGTGGAATCCGTTCGTCTCGCGAAGGATCTCCAGAGCGTTGTCGTCGGGATTCGTTTGGCATCTAGCGCGAGCGAACTGCTGCACAGCGGCACCCAATTCTGGGTCGTCCGTGCCCGCGTCGGTGGGTCAGGAATCTCCGGTCTTGGGACTCTGATATCAGGTGCCTACATCGAACTCGACCCCGGTGCCGCTCCTGTCAGTGGAAAACTTCCGCATCAATTCGTCGGGCTTGAGCAACCGCCCGTCACCCCCCAAGGCGTGCCTGGTCTCCATATCACACTAGTCGCTGAAGAGGCCGGTTCGCTCGGGCCCGGATCGCCAATCACCTATCAGGGAATTGACGCGGGACGGATCGAGACCCGACACATCGACCCTGTGCGAGGCATTGTCAGCTTTGACGCCTTCATTCGTGACGAGTTTCAGAAGCTTGTCACATCCAATACCAACTTCTGGCACGCATCTGGCATCGACGTGACGCTCGACGCGAATGGGGTCGAGCTTCGCACTGCTGGTCTCCAGTCAATCATCTCTGGCGGGGTCTCCTTTGGAGTGACCGATGGCGAAGAACGCGGAAGCGCCGTTGCCAATGGCACGACCTTCGGTATTCGGGAAAGCGAAGACGCCGCCACAAAACGCGCTCCGATCCCACGGCTCAACTACCTCCTGCTCTTTGAATCTAGCGTCCGCGGCCTGACCATCGGGGCTCCTGTCGAATTCCGTGGTATCCAAGTCGGCACGGTCGCGGGAATTTCCATCGACTACGCACCTGACGATCCCATACACCGTATTCCGGTTCTCATCCAAATCGACCCCGGCTTATTTATCGGGCCATTGTCACAAAACGACTCCGACGATGCTGCCGCCTTACTAGGCTCGCAGGCCATTAAAGATGGTCTCTTTGCCAGCCTAAAAATCGGCTCTATCATCACCGGCCAACTGTTCGTGGATCTCGATTTTAATCCCGACACCGCCCCTACTTCCATCACCCAAGTCGGGAACTACGACACCCTTCCCACCGCGTCGGCAGGACTTGCACGAATCGAAGACAGGATCATTAAGCTGCTCGAAAGGCTCAACTCGTTAGATCTTAATGCCACCATCACTGCCGCCACCGATTCTCTCACAGCAATCCAAAAGACCGCTTCGGGAGCAGAAGCCACCATGGAACGGCTAGAATCCGCCGCTGGAGCTCTCGACAATCTCCTCAGCAGCGAAGACACGACCGCCCTGCCAGGAGACCTGCGCACTACCCTTTCAAACCTCCAACAGACGCTAGAAGGATTCGATAGTAATTCCGCCCTGCACCGAGACCTTGCCCTCACCATGGCCGAACTTCGCGACACCCTAGAATCTGTGAAAACCCTTTCCGACTCCGTGGAGCGAAAGCCCAACTCCCTGATCTTTGGCCGCGAAAACAAGAAAATAGCTCCACCAAAAGGTACACGCTAACCGACAAAGACTATTGCTTCGGCATTCCCCTCGTTGCCAGCCTCTCCACACACTCATGAGAATAACTCTTCTCTTCATCGCGGTCACCTTCCTGACCGCCTGCTCCACGCCCGATCAGTATTACCGCATGGAGTCCCCAGCCGTTCCTGATGTCAAAGCCACCGGTCTCGCCACCGGCATTGGGCCAGTCAGCATTCCAGCCTACATCGACCGCCCCGAGCTCGTCTTCGAGTCGACCACCGGCCAACTCCAAGTTCCCGAAGGTCACCGATGGTCTGGCCCAGTGAAGGACGAGATCACAAGAGTCCTCACCACAGGTGTCCAGATCCGAAAACCTCAGAGCCCAGTTCTCGCCTACCCCTGGCCTCCCGGTACCGAATTGGCGCGCCACATTCCCGTCTCTATCACCGAACTCACCGCCCGCAGCGGCAGCGGAGTTACTCTCACCGCCACCTGGGAAATCGGCAGCACCCAACGCCGTACAACCATCCGCCAAGACATCGAGGGAGATGGCTATTCCGCCATCACTGCTGCACAGAGTGCCGCCATCGACCAGCTAGCACACCGCATCGCGGCGAGCTACTGAGCGAAATTCGCTTTGGTGCCAGTTGCTTCCGCAGTGGAAGCATGGCTGTCTGGGGCTATGACCGGGACGGTCATGCCACGGTTCAGCGCTCACAACGTTTTCTGGTAGAGTGATTCGAGTGCTGATCGAATCTTTGGCTCATTCTTACCGGCACCCGCTTTGAGTGCTTCATCAAGCAGTTCGTTCGCGGCATTGTCTTGACCTTTGATTAGGTAAATTTTCGCCAAGTTGAGTGTGCTGGCCGGATCGTGCGGAGCCAAATCTAGGTGTCGCTTCAGGTGCTTTTCTGCCGCCTGGAACTCGCGGTTCCGAAGATACCCCATGGCGAGGTATTTATGCAATTGAGGCTGAGCGTCATCAAGCTCTAAAGAGTTTTCTAGCACTTTCATCGCCTCAGTCGTTCTCTTTGAGCGCATCAATAATTTTCCAAGATTGAGTTGTGCGCTCACATAATTTCCTTCGGTCTCAAGCGCTTGACGGAAACGCATTTCTGCTGTTTGCACATCGCCTTTTCCTTCGGCAATCGCTCCGAGACTATTCAGTAGTTTGGGTTCGTTTGAACCCTCTTCGAGACATTGAAGATACAGCGACTCAGCCCGGTCAGCGCGACCTCCGAGCAAGAAAGAATCCGCCACAGCTCTTCGGATATCAGTGTGCTGGAGTGCGATTGTTGGGTCACTGGCTTCGAGTTTAAGAATGTTTAGTGCAGCCTCTGGAAGGCCCACTTTAAGATACTCGGAGATTAGAACGGCAGGGCGTGACTGCGGGGGATTGCCAGCACGAAGCCCTGATTTCGGCGTATCGCGGCACTTTCGTGCTAGTTGAGAACAGCAAACGCTGCGTTGAGCACGGTGGCGAAACCCACCCACGCCAAGTAGGGAGCGAGCATCCAAACCGCCGGCTTGTCGAAATTTGCGAAGGCCCGCATCGTTTGAAGGATCGCAAACCACAACAGGATGATGACCAACAAGGCGGGCCAAATCGCGTGCATTCCGAAAAACACGGGCGTCCAGAGAAAGTTGAGGCCGAGTTGAACAAAGAACCAGTTTCTGGCGCTACCCATCGCCTTGAATGATTCGTAGCAACGACGCCAAACTCGCCAACAGGCAATCGCCATCAGGGTATAAAGGATCAACCATGCCGGGCCGAACACCCAACCCGGTGGAGTAAAAAATGGTCGATTGAGATCTCTATACCAAGTGCTCATGCTGTCAGCACTCAGCAGCCCACTCAAACTCCCCCCGCCGATGCAGAGGAGTATGAGAAGCACAAGAACAAGGACCGACCGCTTCGATGGCATAGGGTATCTAAAGGCCAGCCAAAGAATCTCGCAAGATCTCACTCGAGCGCAGAGCATCGGTCAACGACTCGCGAGACGAGCATCCACCGGATCGCCGATCCCGGGAGCAACCATCTCGGAGCGTGGACATTCTTGTCCGCATCAGCGAGTTCAAGACGAGCCGAGCAGGCGTAGCGGACAGGAATGTCCACGCTCCGTGAGAGGCAGGGTTAGGATGTATCGGTCTGCCAGTCACTCTCGCAAGATCTCACTCCGAGCGCAGGGCATCGGTCAACGACTCGCGATCGCGAAGGCAGAGTCGAGCTCCGATCGAAGTTGAGATCAATCCAGTCGCCAGAATTCCAGCACCGAAAACAAGCATCCATCCGATCGCCGATCCCGAACCTGCTCCAGACAGCAGGGGCCATACAGCGACTGCCGCGGAAACCAGCCCGATCACGACACCTGCGATCAGCAAAAACGCATTCTCGCTCAACACCATTTTCAGGAGATTGCTGCGCGAAAATCCGATCGCCCGCATGAGGCCCAGCTCGCCACGACGCTCGCGAATATGGCGAGCCACCACCGCCGCCAATCCTGCGGTTCCGATCAACACCCCTAGCCCACCGAGCGCGGTGAATATGCTGAGATAGCTGTTCTGAACTCCATGAAATTCTGCCAGCCGGTCGACCGCCGGTTGCAGGGACAAGCCGCGAGCCGATAGCTGTCGAGAAAGTAATCCGGAGATCTCGTCGCGCTTTTCTGAGCCGCCATTGACATCGATCAAGAAGGTATTGGCGCCACCCGATTCGGGATACTTGTCGAGGAAACTTTGTTCGGAAATGATGACCCGTCCCTGGAGCACTGAGTTGGCCAATAACCCCACAATTTGAACCTCGAACGGCTCGCCCGATCCGTCGGTGAAGGTGATGGTATCGCCCAGCTTCTTACCCAAGCCGTAGGTCACGGTGTTTCGATCGACAATGCCCGGAATCGGCTGGTCGGGCTTGGAAGAGTTCAGGAGATTCCAGCCCGAACTCTCCGGCTCCAGATCGACAAACGTCGAGGCAAAAGTGAAACTCTGGCGATCAGCGAGGGCCGCAGGGTCGATGCCCAAAAGCGTCGGGCGCTGAGCACGGTTTAGGTTCAGACAGCTAGCATCCTCGCCATCGCGAGTCCGAATCGCGACAACGCCAATCCCGTCGAGTTCCTCCGGATCGAACCCGAAAGCTTGGCGGCCCGCTGGGCTATTCAAGTCGTCGTAGATCGGCAGAGAAGACTCCCCATAAAGAGCGTACCCCCCGGTTCCAGAACTCCGTTTCTCTGCTCCATCAGACGCGTCCAGCCGGAACGCATTGACCGCCGCAACTAGGAACACCGCTGAGCCGACAATCGCTGCCAGTGCCAAACTGCGCCCCCTGCGCCGCAGGGTATTTCGACGCCCAACACCACCGAGATTCGCGACCTGAGCTGAGCCGCTTTGAAGACGTCGTAACCCCAGTGCCAAACCACAAAGTCCAGCGGTCAGCAACAGCGACCCGGCGCCAAAAAACGCCCCCATCACACCCTCGGCAGGCAGATCGAGGGTCGTCGCTGCCCACAATGCCACGCCTGCACCAATCAAAGCCAGAAGGCCCAACCAAAGCGGGAGGGTGCGACGAATCAGCCCCATTTCAGAAGCCGAGTTCGCCTTGTTTTCCCAACCACCAGCAAGCAACTCCCGAGGCTCCGTGAGCAAGATTTTCCGGCTCGAAAACCAGACCACGACCCAGGCCAGAACGACCGTTCCGATCGCCGCTGCTATGGCACGACCGGGTGCGAAATGGAAGACAAACGGGATCGCTCCGACGGCTCCACTCCAGATATTCGCCAGTCCCCACAGACACGCTTTAGCATACAAAATACCGAGCACAATTCCGACGATCGAACCGATCACCGCGACCACCAGCGCCTCTCCAAGAAGCCCACGGCGGACAACTTTTCGGGGCAATCCGATCGCCATCTGCAGGCCCAATTGCGAAGCCCGAGACTCGACGGTGAACAGAAACAGTAGCGCCGCGAAGATCAATGCCGAGCACAGAATGAACCACGAAAAGTAGAGGAAGTAGTCCCCGAGCGGAAGCGAATCGGCAATCGCAGCTCCCGCTCCCGAACCGACGTCAATAGTCTCGATCCCAACCGTCGACGGGCCGACTCCAGCCACGCGCAGTTGCTCGGTGAGCGCGGCCGGTTCGAGTGAAGTTGCGAGCCGAATCGAAGTCAGATCACCAAAGCGATTGCCCCACAGTCGACGGCCTTCGGCCAGAGAAATGAACACCTTGGGAGTGCCACGATAAGTGTCCCAATACTCTTCGTCTTGGCCGCGAATCGCATCCAGGTCGACTTCGAAACCGGGATCCCAATCACGACAGTTATCAACTTCAGAAACTCCCGGGAATTCCGGCGTCCAAGTCCGGTTCACCACCGGATCATCCATCGGCAGAATCCGACTCACAACAAATTCGGCCGAGCGTTCAACGAGCTCTCGAGTCTCGCCCAGAGCGAAGAATTTCATGGTCAGTGAACTGCCGATTTTTAACTCCTGATCATCGGCCAGCCACTGCGTGATCGCCGCTGGTGGGGGTGAAGTTGAACCTCCAGTTGCGGGTGGAACGATGCCGTCGACCGCTGTCACCATCGAGTTAGGAGTCGCACCCGAAGGCGCTGATTCTGAGGAGATCGCATTGACTAAATACGTAACCACCGGAGTCGCGCCATCGACCTCGGCGACGGCTGCATCGGCCACTGCAGGATCCAAGAAGACTCGGTCACTCTGAATCCGTGAACCGAGCCCAGAATCCGTCGCGGCATTCGGAACGATTTCTAGCGCCAAGTCGTCGAGTGTCCAGGAATTGGTGATGGCGGCCGTGACGGTTTCGGCATCGGTGTTCGTGGTCAGAGCGAGGTTGCAGCGGCCTTGTTGATCGAGCAGATCCTGAAGGTCGCCCAGAGGCAGAAACACGTTGAGCGCGGGTAGCTGGTCAGCACCGAGCTTGAATCCACCGAGCTGATCCGCGGTCACCAGATGGGTGACCTTGCGCCGAATCGTCAGGTCGTTATCCGTCGGCCCTGACAGCGGAGCGTCTTTGGACAGAGCGCCCGGAATTTCTACGCGGACGAGCAGGGTATCGCCGATCTCGGCTCCCAGACGGCTAGCCAAGGCGGCATTGATTCCGAGATCGCCTTTCGTGGAAACCGGAAATGAATTCGGGTCGCCTTTCGTGCCGAGATCTGGCCCGAAATCACTAGTCACGGCGAGAACCTGAACACGGTTGGCGCGAGCCTTACCGCCGCCTGCTGACACCGTGCCCTGAACGAGAATCGCTGGAGTTCCACCGGGGACGGCGCGGCTTAGGGTCTCGCTAAAGAACCGATCACCGCCGACCAGCACTTGCGCGATGCCTCCCAATCGGTTCTCGCCCATCTGTTTGAGAGACGCCTTGACCGAATCCCCAATGATCAGCGATCCCGCGACCACCGCAGCAGCCAAGGCCACACCAACCAACAACCCAAGATGGAGAGTCCAATAGTGACGGAGGCTGCGGGAGATCAATCCGAGAAGTCGCATCTCCCATCGTAGCCAAGGATCCGGCTAGGGCAATTCAGCAAGTGCTTCGATCGACGAAAGCCACAGGTCGTGAAGCAGTGAAAAATTCCGGTCGAAAGAAGTCCAGTCTGGGTGTCTAGATATTCAAGACGACATCCCTGTGACCGACTCCAACTCTACTAAAACCGACGCTCCGATCCGCGTCATCATCGCCTGTGGCGGAACTGGCGGACACCTGTTCCCCGGAATTGCCATCGCTAATGGCTTGCGAGCACGCGGGCATGAAGCCGCGGTCGTCGTCTCTGAGAAGAAAATCGATGAGATCGCGATGCGGGATCACACGGACATCCCGTCATTCAAGCTTCCGGCGATCGCCTCGCCTCCGTTTCTGTCTCCGAAAATTATTCCGTTCGGATTGCGGTTCGCTCAAGCGAGTTGGAAAGCTCGCTCGATCATCAAAGGCTTTTCGCCGCATGTGGTGATGGGAATGGGCGGCTTCACTTCGATGCCACTTCTCGTCGCCGGACGCCTGATGGGAATGCCAGCCCTGTTGCACGAAGCCAATGCGATCCCTGGACGGGCCAACCGCATGGGAGCCCGTCTAGCGACCACGATGCTCGTCGGTTGGGACGCAGCAGTCGACCGGCTGACTCACAACGACATCCGGACTGTCGGAACCCCGATTCGCCAGGGCTTGCGGCTGGATTCGCCAGATAAGGCGGAGTGTGCAGCAGCCTTCGGATTGGAACCGGACAAACCGACCCTGCTCGTGGTTGGCGGCAGCCAAGGTGCCCGCGGACTCAATCGACTGGTCACTGGCGCCCTGCCGATGCTGGCAAAAGCTCAGCCTGATCTGCAAATCATCCATCTCAGCGGGATGGCCGACTTGGACGAAGTGAAGGCAGCGTATAAGGGCTGCACCCTCGGCCATCACGTCGCCGCGTTTTGTCACCAGATGGAGAAGGCTTACCCGATCACCGATCTGGTCATCGCTCGCTCAGGCGCGTCGACCTTGAACGAATTGGCGACCTTCGGGCTGCCGACCGTCCTCGTCCCCTACCCTCACGCCGCCGATCTGCACCAGCACGCCAACGCCGAAATCTTCACTCAGGCCGGCGCAGCGCTGTTGGCCGACGAGGACAGAACCGAACCCGCCGAACTCGCGGATCAGGTGCTCGGTCTTCTCGGTGACAAGGATGCCTACAAGAAAATGGGACAGGCGATGAAAGCGCTCGCCCCCGATTCGTCGACCGACATGATTTGCGAAGCCATCGAATCCGCCGCGGCGAATACGCAGTGACCTGCGAATCGTCCACTTCAGGTAGGAGGAGCTAGCGACCGACGTAGTCGCCGTAACCGCCCCCCCGCGTTCTCGAGGGTGTGGGCGTAGTTCCAAACTTTTTGGGAACTCTACTTTGAGACTCTACTTTGAACCCGTCCCCATGAGCGCTCCTCCCCGCGTTGGTGTTCGCGTCCTTTAATATCCGGAAGTTTGGCCGACTGATTCCCGAGACCCGCTTCGCGTTCCCGTCCAAAGGCTTCCCCCCCAAGGAGTAGGGACATTCCTGTCCCTCCATCCTGAGCCCCCACGAACATCTGGGACAAGAATGTCCCGACTCCTTGTTCCCGCCGCCCCGTCCTCCCATCATCAAATTCCCCTAACCCAACAATTCCCTAGTCGACATTCAGGCACTCTACTTTGAACCCTTCCCCATGAGCGCTTCACTATCCTATCCCACGAACATCTGGGGACAAGAACGCCTTGCCCCGCGTTCAGCCCCCAAGGAGTAGGGACATTCCTGTCCCTCCACCCAGAGCCCCACACGAACATCTGGGACAAGAATGTCCCGACTCCTTGTTCCCGCCCCCGCCTCCATCATCAAATTCCATAACCCAACAATTCCCTAGTCGACATTCAGACCGTTGTCTTGCATCCTCCCGTTATCCAAGCCTCCCAACAGTCTTTCCCCCACCCCATGCCCGACTCCGGGATTGATCGTGCAATCGAACAAGTTCTCAGCCTTCAACCCGGCGTGGTTGGCACGGGATCCGATCGCCACGAGCGCCCCCATAAACCTCTCCTCGTTCTTTCGGCCATCGATCTGCTCGACGCTGGCGAAGCGACTCCCGATCGGATTCCGTGGTCGAAAACACTCTGGGATCGGTTCGCACTTCACTTCGAAAATGTCCGGAGTCACGACGATCAGTGCAATCCCGACCTCCCCTTCTATCACCTTAAAACAGACGGGTTCTGGCAGGCTCTCAGCGACAGCCCTGAACAAGCCGAGCAATCTCTCGAAGCTCCCCCGTTGAAGCGAGATGGCGGCACAGTCTCCGGACGGTTCTCACCCGAAGTCGCGGAGGTGCTATCCGATCCTTTCCAGCGAGCCCAACTCCGCGCCGCCGTCATCTCTCGCTTCTTTCCTGGCAAGTTCGACGCCCCTGACGCTGCCAATGAAGAAGACGAACTCGCGCGGGTTGCCGAAACCACCCTCGAATCCGGCTACACCCGATCCAACTCCTTCCGGAAAAAGGTCGTCACCGAATACGACCACCAATGCGCTGCCTGCGGGCTCCGGATCAAACTCCCCGAAACCTCCGGGAACTTTGTCGAAGCTGCCCACCTCATCCCCTTCTCGCAGAGCCACAGCGACCATCCCACCAACGGCATTGCCCTCTGTCAGAATCACCACTGGGCCATGGATCGGCACCTCATCGCCCCCGGCCCCGACCATCTCTGGCACACCTCAGCCATCCTAGATCCCCGACGCTCCAACGGCGAAGCCGCCCTCCAAGAGCTCCGCGGATTGAAAATCCTCCTCCCAGCAGAAGAAGCCTATCACCCGTCGGTGGTCGCGTTGGAGTGGAGGATTGCCGCCCTTCAGAGTGCGTAGCTTTTCAATTCTTCCCAGAATTCCTGCTTCCCCCTTTCCAAATTTCCGTCCACTATCCTACGCCTCTCAGCATCTCCACAGAAAGATCTTTCCTGAATGTCCGAAGACCTTAAAAAGAACCTCCAATCTCGACTCTGGGATATCGCCAACACTCTTCGGGGCAAAATGGGAGCTGATGAATTCCGGGACTACATTCTTGGATTCATCTTCTACAAATACCTGTCGGAGCGGATGCACCTCTTCGCCGACGAGATCCTGAAAAACGATGGGGTCAAATTCGACGCGATCGATGAAACTTCCCCCGACGGAAAGGAGATGCTCGCTGCCATTAAGGAGGAGTCGGTCGGTCGCCTCGGCTATTTTCTCAAGCCGTCCGAACTCTTCAGCAAACTCGCAGAACGCGGAGGACGGCAGTCCGACAATTTCATCCTCGAAGAACTCACCGCCGTCCTCAAGCACATCGAAGGCAGCACCATGGGCCACGACAGCGAGGAGGACTTTGAGGGACTGTTCGAAGACCTCGACCTCGGCTCTTCTAAGTTAGGAAAAACCGAAAACCAGAAGAACGAACTCATTGCCAAGGTGCTCGTCCACCTCGACCAGATCGACTTCCGGCTCGACGACACCGAGGCCGACGTGCTCGGCGACGCCTACGAATACCTCATCGGCCAGTTCGCCAGCGGCGCGGGTAAGAAAGCGGGCGAGTTCTACACCCCTCAGGAAGTCAGCACCATCCTCGCCAAGATCGTCACCACTGGAAAGACCAGCCTCAAAAACATCTACGACCCCACCTGCGGCTCCGGCTCTCTGCTGCTGCGGGTGGCCAAGGAGGTCGAGGAAGTCGGCGGCTTCTACGGGCAGGAGATGAACCCGACCACCTACAACCTCGCCCGGATGAACATGATCCTCCACGGCGTCCACTACCAGCGTTTCGACCTGCGCAATGAGGACACCTTGGAGAACCCTGCGCCCGAACACGCCGATCTCCGGTTCGAGGCCATTGTCGCCAATCCGCCCTTCTCCGCCAAGTGGTCGGCCAGCACCATTCACGAAGGTGACGAACGCTTCAGCGCCTACGGCAAACTCGCCCCCAAGACCAAGGCCGACTTCGCCTTCGTCCAACACATGGCCCATCACCTCGGCGACGGCGCCACCATGGCCTGCGTTCTGCCCCACGGCGTGCTCTTCCGTGGCGCGGCCGAAGGCCACATCCGGCGCTACCTGATCGAAGACTGCAACTGGCTCGACGCCGTCATCGGACTCCCCGCCAATATCTTCTACGGCACCGGCATCCCGACGTGCATCCTCATCCTCAAAAAAGGCCGCGAGAACCCCGACGACATCCTGTTCATCGACGCCAGCCAGGGCTTCGAAAAAGTCGGCAACCAGAACCAACTCCGACCCGAGGATATCGAGCGCATCGTCACCACCTACCGCGACAGAAGCGCCGCCGAAAAGTTCAGCCACATCGCCCCGCTCAGCGAAGTCGCCGAAAACGACTACAACCTCAATATCCCCCGCTACGTCGATACCTTTGAGGAAGAAGAGCCCGTCGATCTCGCCGAGGTCTCAGCAAAGCTCGCTGCCCTCGAAGGCGACATCGCCAGCAACGACACGGTCATCGCCGGATTCTGCGAGGAGCTGGGCATCCAGCCCCCGTTCAAGTCATGAGCGAGTCCGAGCTCATCCTCTACCGCACGGACGATGGCAAGGCCGCCGTCTCCCTCTACGCCCGCGACGGCTCGGTCTGGATGAACCAGAGCCAGCTCGCGGAACTTTTTGACACCTCGAAGCAAAACATCAGCTCACACATCCTTAATATACTCAAGGACAACGAGTTACGGGAAAATTCAGTTATAAAGGAATACTTGACAACTGCCGCTGATGGCAAGGATTACCAAGTCACCTTCTACTCGCTGGAGATGATCCTCGCCGTCGGCTTCCGTGTGCGTAGCCCGCGCGGCACGCAGTTCCGCCAGTGGGCGATTGCCAACCTGCGCGAGTTCCTGATCAAGGGATTCCTGATGGACGACGAGCGGCTGAAGAATCCGGATGGCCGTCCGGATTACTTCGATGAAATGCTCGCCCGCATCCGCGACATCCGGGCTTCGGAAAAGCGGTTCTACCAGAAGGTGCGCGACCTCTTCGCGCTGAGCAGCGACTACGACAAGACTGACAAAGCGACCCAGATGTTCTTCGCCGAAGTGCAGAACAAACTCCTCTACGCCGCCACCGAGCAGACCGCCGCCGAGCTGATTCTCGACCGCGCCGATCCCGAAAAACCCAACATGGCGCTGACCGCATGGAAAGGGAAAATCGTGCGGAAGCAGGACATCACCACTGCCAAGAACTACCTCAACGAGGATGAACTCGACACCCTTAACCGCCTCGTCACCATCTTCCTAGAAACCGCCGAACTCCGTGCCAAGAACCGCCAGGACATCACCATGAACTTCTGGAGGGAAAACGTCGACCGCCTCATCACCTTCCAAGAGCGCCCGCTTCTCGAAGGAAAAGGCCGCATCACCCACGCCGCCATGGAGGAAAAAATCAAAACCCTCTACACCGAATTCGACACCCGCCGCAAAGCCCACGACGCCACCGAAGCCGACCGCCAAGACCTGAAGGAAATTGAGGCACTGGAAGCCGAGATCAAAAAGAAGGAGGGAAAACAGTGAAGGCGGAGAAAGTGAAGGTGGTGCCGGAGCTGCGGTTTCCGGGGTTTGAGGGGGAGTGGGAGAATACAAATCTTGGCTCACTATCGATGACCGTGACAAGTGGATCACGCGACTGGGCTCAATACTATGCATCAAGTGGAGACAGGTTTGTTAGGATGACCAATCTGGACAGGAATGGAATCCACCTGCTTCTAGATGAAATGAAGTACGTTCAGATCCCAGAAAACAATTCTGACGGAAAGCGAACTAGCCTTGAAGAGGATGATATTCTGATTTCGATAACTGCCGAACTTGGGAAAATTGGATGGATCCCTCGAGACTTCGGAAAAGCATATATCAATCAGCACACTGCCCTCATTCGCTTAGACAAAAAATCCTCGGAATCAAGATTCGTCGCCTACAAGCTTTCATCCAAACGGATGAACAAGAAAATCAACCGGCTGAACGATTCAGGAGCAAAAGCCGGACTGAACCTGCCAACGATTCGCTCGTTCCCTTTGACGATCCCCACCCTCCCCGAGCAGCGGAAGATCGCGGATTTCTTGACGGCGGTGGATGGGCGGATCCAGCAACTGATCCAAAAACGCGCCCTGCTGGAGGCCTACAAGAAAGGCGTGATGCAACAGCTCTTCACCCAAGCCATCCGCTTCAAAGACGACCACGGCAACGACTTCCCCGATTGGGAGGAGAAGAAGTTGGGGGAGGTCGCGGCGCTGATTTCGGGACAGCATCTAAATCCTGACGAGTATGATACCGACCCAACAGGCACTCCCTATTTCACTGGACCGTCTGATTTCACTAGCGACCCAACTCAGTTCAAGAAGTGGACGAAGATCACCTGTAAATTCGCCCCGCAGGATTGTGTCTTGGTAACTGTAAAGGGAAATGGGGTCGGAAAGTTGATGTATTCCGAGCTACCGAAAGTCGCGATGGGTCGACAGTTAATGGCCGTGCGATCTGAATCCTGTAACAATTTTCTACTCTTCCAATTCCTCCAAACACAAAGCCAATATTTCGGGGCGCTCGCCAGCGGAAACATGATTCCTGGTCTTTCGAGACCAGACCTCCTCTCTACAAAAATTCCGGTAGCCTCCCTCCCCGAACAAACCAAAATCGCCAACTTCCTCTCCGCCATCGACCACAAGATCGAAAGCGCCACCACCCAGATCGCCGAGACCCAGACCTTCAAGCGCGGGCTGCTCCAGCAGATGTTTGTGTAGCCATGAGTGCATTCTCCTCTCACAACTCCAGCCTGTCACTCGAAGGACTCTGCACGGACGCGGAAACACAATATTACGATCGTAAAGGGCGCGCTCTGAAGCCGAGCAAGTTGGCCAACGTCATTATTGGAATGCTCAACGCCAGCGGCGGCGTGGTGGCCTTCGGCATCAGCGACGACGGGAAGGTCGAAGACCTTCACACACTTGGTGACGAGAAACTGGATCTCTACCGCAAGGTCATCAACGACTTCATTGAACCACCAGCAAATGTAGTATTGGAAGAAATCATCCTCGATGATGGCGAGTTAATCTTCCTGTTCCACATCGAGGCGGACTACGAGCGGTTGTTCCAGCGCAAGGACAACGAGGCCGTCTTCCTGCGCGTCGCCGACAGCACCAAAGGCCCGCTGGATCGAGAGCAGGTGCGTAAGTTGGAATACAACAAGCCGATCCGCTCTTTCGAGGACGAAGCCCGACCAGATTTCGACGCCGCCGACCTGCGCCGTTCGGTTTGTGACTACTATGTCGAGCGGATGCAATATGAGGGGAGTTTTGAAGACCTCGCCCTGAAGCGGAACCTCGCTGTCCGAATCGATGGCGGGATCATCTACAAGAACGCCGCAGTCTTGCTATTCGCCGAAGACCCTAGCAAATACATTCCCAACGCACTCGTGCGCTACGTCCGCTATTCGGGAACCGACCAGGGCAGCGGTTCCGAGTTCAACGTGGTCAAAGACGAGTTCTTTGAGGAGTGCGTGCCGCGCCTAGTAGAGCTACTCGACCGTTTTATCCATGCGACCTTGCGCGACTACTACTTTCTCGACCTCAAGTCGGGAAAATTCGAGAAAATCCCCGAATACCCGAAGGAGGCCTGGCTAGAGGGCATCGTCAACGCGCTGTGCCACCGCTCCTACAACGTGCAGGGAAACTCGATCTACATCCGCCACTACGACGACCGCCTCGAAATCTCCAACAGCGGCCCGCTACCCGCGCAAGTGACAGTCGAGAACATCCGCAGCGAACGCTACTCGCGAAATCCGCGCGTCGCCCGCGTCTTGTCAGAGATGGGCTACGTGCGTGAGTTAAACGAGGGAGTGCCCAGGATCTTCTCCGCGATGAGTGATTCGATGTTGGCCGAACCCGAATACGGCGACATCAACGACACTGTCACACTAGTGCTCCGCAACAAGGTCACCGACCACATGGAGACCATCCACGAGGACGTTTTCGCAGCGATCGAGACCAACTGGGCAAACTTTGGTACCACCCAGCAATTGATCGTGGAGTATTTACTGACGAACTTTGAAACCACAGTCACGGCACTCGCAACTTCTCTGGATGTCACCGCCCAGACCGTCAGAGGGAATCTAAAGAAATTGGAGGATTTGGAAATCGTGGAAAGGCTGAGCGAAAAAGTCCGCGATAGGGACGCCATCTACCGATTTAAGAACAAATAGCACCAAAATAAGGATGAGTCACAACCCAGTTAACATCAACGACTTAAATGCGGACAGACATCCAGAACAGGGGTTAAGAGGAATATAGGAATAATAAGGAAAATTGGCCAATAATAAGGACAGGCGCGCTTGAGTCTCAGCTCATAAGACAGAATACGCCACCAGAATGAAGGCTCATAACTTACTGACAATAAGCAACATAA